>Ga0193742_1000246_pt1 | contig 39565 bp, 40 predicted proteins | sample L2c1metaG_FD_165511 | JGI IMG/M metagenome (GOLD analysis project Ga0193742, IMG submission 165511) | Soil microbial communities from a riparian zone of the East river system, Colorado, United States - L2c1 | ecosystem: Environmental > Terrestrial > Soil > Riparian zone | place: USA: East River... | reverse complement strand
TGTATGTGAGATACCAGCGCACGCAAAGCACAATAATTTCCCGGTCGAAATGTCGTCCCTTGAACAAATCCAATGTTCTCATCCTGGACCATTATCACCGTCCATTCCAACCATCTCAGTGTTTGCATCAGAACCATAATCGGTATCTCCCGCTTCAACACCATTTGCTTTTCTAACTGTGAGTGCTGGCCCCATCGGGGCGACGACTCACAAAACAGCGCCCCGACAGACTGGTAGATCGAAACACAAGTTCAACAGGCGCTCGCAAAACGATGACGCCTTCAAGGGATGGACCATCATCAGCGGAGTCTACAAAGGCGTCGTTATCGGCAGATCGAAGAGATGTTCACAATGGTGATTGCATGGATCGAAACTCTGGGTATTGACAGTCTTGGGACGAAGGTCCTCGCAAATAGGCTCGCATGAAGATCAGCGCGGGCATAGGTGCCTTAGTTGGAGGAGTTGCAACGGTGTCTTCCATCATTGCGGCAACTCACGAACGGGGTAACGAGGGCTAGCGTGTTTGGATGGGGCCAAGAGTGTTTTAGTGCGGGAGAGTTCGAGGAGTTGAGCTAGTGCGATCGAAGTCGATCACGGAAAAGCATTTGAGGGTTCCCGGTCTGAGTGGACTTTACACTTCCCTTGAGACCTAACGTCAAGAGACGCGCAACAGCATACAGGTCACATTGTCTTCCGCCCCGCATTTTTGGGCTATCGCGATCAGCCCACGACAGATTTCTTCCAGGTCTGAGCCCATGTATATATGCTGCGCGAGCTTGCTCGCGTCGGCATAACGGGTCAGACCGTCAGTCGTGAGCAGGATCATATCGGCTGGTTTCAGGTCGAGAGCGAAGAAGTCAGGCTCGACGCTCGAATGCACCCCCACCGCCCGTGTGATGAATTGCCGTAGTCGCTGAGATGCTTCATCGCTTATGATCGTCCCTTTGCGGCGCATCTGTTCTGCCACGTAAGAGTGGTCTTCCGTGATTTGTACACAGTCACCATCTCTAAGGAAGTACGCGCGGCTATCGCCAACATTACCAATAACAAGCTTGTTTCGGAGTATGGATGCCGCGACCAGGGTAGTTCCCATACCTCGGAGCTTGTGGTCTTGTTGGGACATGTTCCACACTGTCTCGTTGGCGCTGGCGATAGCGGAGCGGAGCCGCCCTTCGGTATTCATTTCCTGACTGCCTAGGTCGTTATAGATTTTGAGTGTAAGCTCCACTGCTTTATAACTCGCAATTTCGCCAGCTGCAACGCCTCCCATTCCATCACAAACCACAAAGATATTTGTCTTTGCGTCATATCCGAAGCTATCTTCATTATTCGATCGCCTGTAGCCCACGTCTGAGAGTGCCGCCACCTCCATTCGCAATTCCGCCATTGGTGCGGCTACGTGATTCGACTGAAGGCCATGCTGTTGCGCATCTGCCCTTCTATCCTGCTGATCCATCATTGCTGATTACCTATTTGCGTCCACTCGCCTAACACCTTAGGCGATACGGCCGACTCTACGGGTCTGTAGTGCAGTTGTTTTGCGGCAGCAAACTGAGTCCGCGCCTCTTGGCGAAGTGATGCTACGCGAGGCTGATCCTTCGGAGACGTTAAGAGAGCCTGCGTGAGAAACGATGCTCCCAGAAAGAAATGAGCCGCGCCGGCATAGTAGGTTCCGCCGCCCTGCAAATACACTTCGATTGCGTCCTCGGCCTGCGAGAAATGCGATGCATAGAAGTCTGCTACCCCTTGTGTCAGGCTGTCTTCCACCTTTTCGGGATCTTGCTGTATATTCCCTGGCGCGCCTTTTTTGCCGGAGACATCCTCCGTCTTTCCTGCATTTGCCTGCGACGATTTCGGTAACTGCTGCGCATCTTTCCCAGAACCTTGCTTTTGCTCATGCTGGGCATGACTCGGTGACATCCTGGTCTTCCCTTGATCATTGCTCGTCTGGGGAGGTGCCGTCGCTTTGCTTAGGGTCTGCGGCTGAACGGGAACGAGCGGCTGCGGCGGAGGAACGGGCTTTGCGTTTGCGGCTTGCGCTTCCGCCGCTCGCACTTCTTGTAAGCGATCCTGAGGCTGGCCTGGTCCATTTAGCTTGATGACTATTGCAAACTGATACTTCTGCTCTGCCCCCTTGAAGTCACCGCTGCGAGCCAGGGCCTCTGCCTGTTTCATCATATCGCGGTAAATGCTGATATTTGTTAGCAGCTTGTTGATAGCATTCTGGAGAGGAGGGGACTGAATACGTTTTGCTTCGGATTGCGCTACGTCGAAGTCACCGCGCGAATAGGCTGCGCGCGCAGACTTGAAAGCTTCGTAGCTAAGCAAATCAACCGGCGCTCCTCCGTTGCTTGCGATCCGGATGAGCTGTATCAGATCCTGTGCTTCAGCCTTATTGGGTCCGAAAGTGATCTTCCCGAGATCGCGCAATGCGCCACCATAGTTTTTTTGCTGTATTTCCGTGCGACCAGTGTCGAGGTCTGCCTGGAATTGTACGAGCGCTTTGTTGGCATCCTCTTTTGCTCGAGCACACTTCTTCTCGTACTTCTTGCTATCAAGAGCAGCCGCTTGGCAAAGATAGTTGGCTTCCGCCAGAAGGTCACCGGAATTCTTCGTGCTACTAGCAAGATCCCGGAGTTGTTCGGCGCTCTTGTCCTGATTCGAAGTTTGCGCCATCATCATCGCTGTTGCGGTCAGAAGTACAATTCCACCCCATTTCAGCTTCATGGTTGTTCCCCCATCAATACTTGCTTCACACTCGGCGATCCCATATCCGCAGAACATAGGTGCTCGCTTGAGGAAACGCTGCATTCCACGGTCCGCTGTTTGTTGTCGGGTCCGGCAAGTGTAACCTCGTAGATTCCACTATCGATTGCATCTAATCGCAGCGGAGTCGTCGAGTCCCTGTCAGGCAGAGCGATACTCTTACCAGATTTGTCTTGAACACTCAGCACCTTGGCCCACGGTGAGGCGTTTATCTCCAAATCTATCGAAATTGCACCGCTCGCTGCAGGTGTTGATGCTGGCGCACCGACGACATTAGGCTTAGGCGGAGCAGGCGTTCCATGCCAAAGATGTGAGACTTTACCAACTACAAGTAAGACGACGGCTATCGTAACGCCCATGGCATACAAGCCGACGTTGCCGCGTTTCGCAGGAATGACGCTCGTTGAAGCTGGCTGCTTCGCGCGCAGAGGAGTTCCAGACTCAACCTTCAACCGTTTCCAATCATTACGGACATCGAGAGCTACGTGCGGCAAGGCATATTCCACCTCCCTCAAAACTTCTTCAGCTCGTTTGGCGGAATTCTTCCTCAGTTGCTGCAGCGCCACCTGAATGGCTCCTTGAAGCAATTGTGTTGCCTTCTGTTCCCGTTTCGACTCGCATGTCTTTCTCGCAGCAGCGAGCGCGCCGTTCCCGGGATGTTGTTTTTCCAAATCGTCAAGTGAACGCAAACAATGGTCAAATTCGTTTGCGTCTATTGCAGCGTCGCAGGCAGTGACGGCTCCTTTGAGAGCGGTTTGAAGCCCCTCATCCTTTGCCTTAGCGGTAAGTTCATCTTGCTTCGAACGAAGCTCCCGGGATTGATCCAGGCGAATACTCGGAGCCTCGCCCAACTGCGCCTTTAGCAGCGCCTCCGAGAACGGAAGAGTTAGACCATCTCCGCCTACTGACTCATCAGGCGGTTGCTGCGGTATTTGAAGCAGCTTCGTCGAGTCGGCGCCATTGTTAACATTTGCGAGCGGCCCATGGTTGCTGACCGACGCCGTAACTTCCTGCTCGATATCGATCTCTCGCTTCTTGTCTTCAACCTCGGCCTGAAGCTTAAGTGGCGATCCGTCGGCAGGCAGCATCTTCAGTGGACGAGTCGCGTGATCCTCCGCTGAATTAGAATCCTCTTGATCGAGCGCCTCTCGCACGGTTGACTTTGTCAGATCCGAAACCTGTTGTTGCTGTTCCTCCTTCTGCCGGGCCCTCGCGAAGATGATTAGGCTCTGAACTTCAGGGTGTGCAGGATCGATTTCAGCTGCCTCAAGCAGATGTGAGATCGACTCCGTGTAGCGCTGCCTTTCGTTCTCCTCCCGGGCGCTCCGCAGTGGTTCGCCCAAGCGCAACCGTTGCTGCTGCTTCAGTTCGCGTAGCAAATCAGAGTATGCATTCTGCAGCTCGGTGTTGCGGTTATCGATTTGCAGAGCCTGACCCAGATAATCCTGCGCTCCCGTCAAGTCGCCGAAGTTGCGCGCCTCGTCAGCCCGTTTCCAGAGTTCCGATACCCTCTGCTGCTGGCTCTTCTCCTCTTGAGCATTTTGCAGCCGTTCGTCCAGATTGAATGCGTTTTCGGTATCCAGTTTCTGAGCCTGCTGAAGCAATACGACTGCGTCGCTCCAGCGCTTGCCGCTCTCAGAGTCCTGCACCTGTTCGATGATTTGGCGAAGCTGTTCGCCTCGGTGCAATTGGCTGATGCGATCCTGCACATCACCTAAGAGTGATTTGGCGTCGGTGTTGGCTGGATCAATCCGTTTGGCCTGCAACAACACTGTTCGCGCGCTGGTGAACTGGCTTTGGTCTGTCAGCCGCCGAGCTGTTTCGAGCAGCGAACCAACTCGATCGTGCTTCAGACCTTGTGCAAGCACATGGAGGTCAAAGGCCATCTCCTCTGCGGTTGCATACCGTGCGTCAAGCTGTTTCGCCAAAGCCTTATCGAGAACACGGCTGAGATCGTCCGGCATGTCCTGAATATGCTCCGCAAGCGGCACATATGGCTCATGGATCACACGATATAAGGCGGAGACATCTCTACCTTTAAACGGCAACTCGCCGGTTAGCATCTCGTACAGCATCACGCCGACCGACCAGATGTCTGCCTTTCCGTCGCTGGCTTCGCCTTTTAGGCGTTCTGGCGCGATGTAATGGAAGGTTCCGAGCAGCGTATCGGTCTTTGTAAGTTGCTTTGTTTGATCTGCCAGACGCGCTATGCCAAAATCGACGATCGTGACTCGCCCATCAGGGCGTACAAGGATATTCGCTGGCTTCACATCGCGATGCACCACGCGATGTCCGTGCGCATAGCCCAGACCGGCACAAATCTGCTCCACGATGGAGAGCGCCTCAAGCAACGACAGGCGCTTCTGCGCGCGCAAGAGCTTCTCAAGAGAGTCGCCCTCAATGAACTCCATTGCGATGAACGGGCTTCCTTCACACTCACCCAACTCATAGACGGTCACGATGTTTGGATGGCTGAGAATTCCGGATCTGGCTTCAAGGTAAAAGCGCTCGCGCAATTCCGGCGTGACTTCCGTCAGGGTCTTGATGGCTACTCGCCGGCCGATCAACCGGTCTTCACCCTGGTACACAATACCCATTCCGCCACGTCCGAGCTCGCCGGTGATGCGGTATCTTCCGATCTTCGTTATCGGATTGTTTGATACTTCTGCAGTCATAGGGGCTTCCGTCCTGCTGAACACGAACTGTGCAATAGCAAGTCCAAGGCGATTCGTAACGAGACTGAAAGGTATAACGCATTGCACGTGACCTTATTCCATCGCACTTCAGGAAAATAATTTGTAGGGGGCAACTAGTGTCCGAATGAGCGGGGCAGACCGGAACAAATGCTCCTTGGCCGCTGATCGGATTCCGAATGGAATATTCCCAGAAGCGGTCACCCAAGTGGCATGATCAACCATAAGCGCGTCGCAATTCCGGCGTAGAGATCGCGTAAGGGCTGATTTATTTTGGAGGGGAGAGCACGGTTGCTGGCCCTCGTGTCATTGGCTAAGCGCTCATCTGCCAAACCGAGGGCAGATGGCTGAACGGAAGGCCATGACACACTGTTTAGTATTCAAGCGCGAGATCTGCAGTCGATTCAACGCTCGCAAGCGGCTTGCCGACAAGCACAGAACGTTTCGACGTCAGCTGAGTTGCTGGAGCTACCTTGGCATAAGCATCAGCTTGTTGTAGATCCCGCGATGAGCGGGCCTCAAGAATCCAATGGATGGACTGAGAACGAGAACTCACTACTTCACGAGAAGCGGCGCCCTCATGGCAAGTCGAACAGGCATGAGCTGCGCTTCCCGCAATATTTGAGGTCAATGCATAGGTGAGGTTCTTGTTCTCCCACGTCACGACATGCATCCGATCTCGATCCAAGGCGTGGAATTTAATTCCGTCAGAGTACGTCACATTCCCGCCAATCGCCCGGGCATGGCTGTCCGGAGCAATCAGTACAGTGACCAGGTTTTGTGACAACTGAAAGACGAGTACAGCTGCTCGCTCCCCTCCGAACGTCACCAAACGTCCGCCGCGGAGCTTGTACTTGGCCAAATCGTTAGCAGCGATACCTGCATTGGGCATACGAAATGGAAATGAAACTCTTTGAGAGAACCATGCTGAAACTACGCTTGGCGATTCTGATTGCACGTCCAGTTGCAAGGCTGCGTCTGAGAGCGCTCGATGGGAATCGATGGCAGTTGCAACAAAACTGTTTGCATTCGATTCGACCCGCATGCGCGGAACGATGAGCAGGCCACCGACAACAAGAAAGAGCATCGCCGCAAGCGCCAGAGAATACCGTGTCGCCTTCTTGCGGGGACTCATAGCCAGAACTTTGCCCTCGTGGAACGGCATCTCCGGCTTGGGTGCAGCCTGAGTTGCTGCCAAGTTCGCAATGCGCTCACGCAGCGCAGCCGGGGCAACCGCAAATGGGCGCGCTTGCGTCAGTCTTCGAGAGAACGCCTCTGCTTCTTCCATCTCACGCCGGCAGGATTCGCAATAATCCAAGTGAGCAAGAAACGCCTCCGCGTCGCTACCGATCAGTTCGTTATCAAGGTAAAGCTGTATTTGTGGGCTGCAATCGGCGCAATTGCTCATGATGATTTCCTTTTTTCGGAGCGCCCAGGAGTGCTCCACATGTCGGCAAGCGCCGTACGAAGCTTGGCGCGCGCCCTTCCCAATCGCGACATAACAGTACCAGCCGGACAGCCAAGCACATCCGCGATCTCCTGATAGGAAAGCTCTTCGAACTCCCGTAGCAGGATGATCTCTCTGAATTCTACGGGTAACTCATCAATGGCAGACCTTACCATGTCAGAGTCTTCATTGCTCGCGAAAATCTCGTGTGCATCTCTCGCATTTCCAACAAGGCTGTCCGCGGTATGGTCATCCCCGTCCATCTCCACAATCGGCGGGGCGCTCCGACGTTTTCGCAATTGGTTGAACCAGAGATTTCGCAGGATTGTAAACAACCAACCTTTGATATTGCTGTTCTCACGAAGCCGCCCGACGGCCTCCAGCGCACGAACATACGTTTCCTGTACCAAATCCTCTGCTTCCGCACGATTGCGAGTGAGAATCATAGCATACCCATACAGGCCATCCACATATTCGCCGCCAATTACGTTAGTAGCGTCGGTTTTCCGCTGACTTCCAGACATGTTTGCATTTTAATCGCATAGTAGTCACCAAATTGTCATCCCCTTGTCTCTATAGCATCTGGCTGGCAACCTTGACGAATAACATCACGCATGGAGTTGCATCCATCGGCATTTCATGATTACGGATAGACCGAAGTGTGGGGAACTCGTGTTGCGGCGGCCTCGCTACAATCTCCACTCGGTGCAACTCCTCCATGTGTCTCTGAACGTTCTATAAATGGACTGCTTCCGATCCTCTGGTTCCGGTAACCGACTTAATCAATAGCCATGGGATCGACGTCGCTTCTCGCGACAATTGTTTCGAACTACCGCTCCCTTGACCAAGCGCCATCATTGAGCTGCCAAGTAGGGCCACCGTAATAGCCAACCGCTTTTTGCGGCACGAATTGTTGACTGTGTCCATTGGTTGCCCCCAATCGAACTCCGTAGCACGACCGAACCTGAAAGCCGTCTCCTTAAGAGATACAAGGAGTAACGTAATTTCCGAGCCGAGTCGAAAAGCATAAGCACAACTTCCATAACCTTCAACAATTGGCAAAGCACATAAAGGTGAGGTGAATCCGTCTTCGCCTTACTGATGATGAAAACACGTTGACGGGCTCTTTTATTCCCTACTGAACAACCAGATTCCCATATGCCTCAGGACTCTCTCCTTGCTCGACCTCGAGACCACCATGCTTCGATCATCCGTCTCGCTTCGGCTAGTGTCTTGAATCAATGGCATTCAGTCACTCGACTCGGAAGGTTCTGTTTGAATGATTAAACTCCTGCGATGCCAGTCTCCAAATGAAACTACAACTGACTGAAGTTATGTTCGCTCGAGATGGAATAACTAATTGCCTAGCTTGTTGTGTACAGCAGGAATACAAATAGGAGCATCATCGCATGATTGGCAATGAACGACCGATCGAGATTGAATCGATCTCGGTTATACAGACAGAGACGAGAGATGCAGCGCGCATCTCAATTGATAGATTTTTTCCGAGCACTTCTGGCGGTGAGATTGCGGCAGGCGAATCTTCCCGGCGACGGACGAAGGGGCGCAACGCTCTTTTCGCATTGTTAGTTGGAGGCATCTCCGCAATCGCATCTGCACAGACTGGCAATAGCTATCAAGTAACCAACCTGATCTCCGATGGATCAGTAACTGCTTCAGTTACTGATCCCAACCTGATCAATCCCTGGGGTATTGGCATTGGATCCACGGTCTGGATCAGCGGCCAGAAGTCCGGGCTTGAAATCGTAACCACTGCTACCGGTACCGAGAAGTTTGACGTCAATATTCCTCCGGCCTCGGGCAACACCCTGGGACAGCCGACCGGAGTGATATTTTCCGGCGCTGCGAAGGGATTTGCGCTGCCGGTCGGCGCTGCGCCGACGTTCCTCTTTGCTACGAAAGACGGCACGATCTCGGGCTGGAATGCTGTGCTTGGAATGAACGGTAGCACGGCACAGATCGTTGTCAATAATGGCGCCAATAATGCTTCGTATACAGGTTTGACTCTGCTCAACAACTCAACCGGTACTTATCTGCTTGCTTCAAACTTCGGCCAGGCAAGCGACATCGAGGTATATAACACCAGCTTCAAACAGGATAAGCTTGCGGGCAACTTTACCGACCCAAAGCTTCCAGCGGGCTACTCTCCGTTATCCGTTCACGTCATCGGCAACCAGGTCTTTGTCGCCTATGCCCTGCGTTCGACGACCACAACGAACGGTGTAACAGCCTTCAGGCAGACGGTCGGAGCGGGGGACGGTATTCTCGATGTGTTCGATCTCAACGGAAACTTTGTTGCGACCGCTGTAAGTGGTGGCAACCTAAACGCTCCGTGGGGTGTGGCGATAGCACCGAGCACCTTTGGTGTCTTTGGCGGCGATCTGCTGGTGGGCAACTTTGGCGACGGCGTCATCAACGTTTATAACCCGAACACCTATGCTTTCCTGGGCCAACTCATCGACTCTACCGGGAAGGCTATATCGAATCCATCATTGTGGGAGATTGTCTTCGGGACGAGCAACGCGACTCCTCCCGGAACCGGAGACCCAGATACCTTATTCTTTACCTCTGGCCTGACCGGCGCTGCCCATGGCCTGTTTGCGACGATTACCTCGACAAACAACACAAACGCGTCTCCCACCTTCGGATTCAGTGCGTCGACCTCGACATCGACTGTGGCCGATGGTTCGAGTATTCCAGCGACCGTCAGCGTGGTCCCAACCAATGGCTTCAGCGGTGACGTAGCGCTCTCCTGCAGCGGCCCCGTGGGGATTTCGTGCACCTTCTCCCCCAGTTCGCTTTCACTGAGCGCCACTGCTGTCAGCACTGCCAATGTCGAAATCAAGACCACGGGCAGTATGGCGAAAGTTCGGAATCCTTTTCTGAACAACGGAGCCGCTGGCATTGTTGTTGCCGTCCTGTTTCCATTCGGTTCGATTCTCGCCTTCTCGCGCAAGCGAGTGGGTAATAGAAAGCTTCATATCCTTGGAGCCTTCGTTTTCTTCTTCATGACTGCCGGTCTCGTCGTAGGATGCTCGTCGTCCAACTCGCTTCCGTCGACATCTATGTCGACACCTACGCCGACGGGAATGCAGCAGGTCACGATCAAAGCCTCGTCCGGCAACATCACGCAGACGGCTACGATCAATCTAACAGTTCAGTAAAATTTGACTGGCTATGGCAAAGAGGCCACTCTAAACCGGAGTGGCCTCTCTTGTATTCAAAGTGCTTCATAAAGCTCATTGCTTAGGAGAGGGCGTTGCGAGGGATGACTTCCTTGTAGAAGTGAGTACTCATCTTGCGCTTGCGCCTCTGCGTTTGAAATAGTGGAGGCTAAAGCGGTGTACATAGCCTTCTTGGCCAGCCAGATAGGCATTTCTAACCGGTTTGATTCCTGAGGTATATAACAATTAGCTTCGAGCCGGGAGGTCAGCGGCAGCTTTGGTTAGACGCCCCGCTTGAAGATGTCCAGCGACACGGGTCTCCGTTGGATGCCGCGTCGCGGGCGACGCAAAACATGTCATACGAAATAAAACGTTGGGGCTAGCACCGGCTGCCTAGGTAGCGATGTAATACGTGAAGAGGCAGATAGACGCGAAAGCGCAGAGCAGCAAAGTGATCTCAAGCGGATCGAAGAAGTTGAGCGCCATTTTGCCGTAGCTTTGCCAGACTGGAACCTTTATTTCCGCCGTCGCTTCGTTCTGCGAAGCTTCCCGCCGTTCCATGCGAATATGATAGCCGGGCACCTCCACTAAATCGCCGGATTGCAGAGAGTAGGGATTCTGTACAGCCAGGGCCTCCCCATTGAGACGGGTGCCATTGCTGCTCAGATTCTCAATCATGAGCTGCTCGTCAATTATGAAGAGCGCGAAGTGTTGCCGCGAAATCGCTTCACCCTGAAGTAGCAGTGGACTGCCAAGGTGTCGTCCCAAAACCACTCGATCTTCGATGTCAACCTGAGCTTCGACTGTTTCCTGCGTGGAAGTATTGAGGCGTATCAGCGTTACTTGCATATAACTCAGTTCCTTCGTGTGAAACGTTGAGAGTAATTTGCAAAGCGATCAGCGCTTCACAGCTCTTTGCTTGGCAGTCTGTTCGAGCTTGAGCCGCAATTCCGTAAACCGCTGCAGAGTGTTCACAAATGAGGCGACGGGTTCCGCAGGTCGCAGGTCACGTGCCACTTTCAAGAGGTTTAGAGCGTCTGCCATTTCGTTGCGACAGATGTATAGCTCTGCCAGTTGCGTGTATGCCGATACATTTCGCCTATCGTTGTTTAGCACGCGCCGACAGAGCGTCTCTGCCTCGTCAAACTTTTGTTCATCGAAAGCTACGGCAGCTAGCGCGAGGTCTGCGGTATCGCGTACGCGCAAAAGAGTGCCAACGCCCTGGAAGATCTCCCGGGCTTCGCGGAAGCGTCGCGCATATCGGCAAAGGTGCCCCACTTCCATCATCAGCGCTATTTCCTTTGTGGGAATCTTCACGTTCCACGTTCCATTCCGTCCTTCAGTCCTTGATGTTTTGAATCGCGGCCATCGCAGCTTCGTGCTTAGCCTTGGCGATTGCAGTTGTCGCCTGGAATATCTCGGACTCGGTGTTGGTCTTTTCAGCGAGAGCGAGGAAGGATACAGGGTCGGGTCCCTTCGGTAGGCCCGCAATCTCGGAGAGTTCCTGCTGAATCGCGTTTAGATGCTCGGTGTTCGCTTCCTGCAGAGCGGCGTTGCTGTTGTTCGGAGCGCTGAACGCATTGATGTTGGTGGAGTTTGCAGATCCAGCAAGGTTTTCTGACAATCCGGCATTGGCCGCGAACGTGTTCATGGCGTTGAGCGTGACGAGGTTATTTACCGAGTTCGACTGGCTGTTGCCAATCACCATCCTGCCGACTGCGCCCCCCAAGCCAGGAGCGAATACGTCTGCCGCTGCTCCAGCGACGACGCTCATGATCTTTCGGAAGTTACTTGGCCCCTTACTCTGTTTCAACATCTGGGCCTGCACTTGTGAGTAAAACTGCGCCTGCTGCAAGCGAACCTGCTGAAGCTCCTGTTGCAGGCCCTGATCGTTATCGTTGGGAGCGGAGAATCCAGTAGAGGGGGGAATTGTATCCATACTCGCGACTCCTAGATAGCTTTGCTTTCGGCAGAAGCTGTTTTCTTGTAAGTGGCGTTTAGCTCTTGCAGTACAGTGTGGACCTGGATATAGCTTTGAGCTATCAAGCGAGTTCGAACTCGTTCTGCCGGAGGGGCGGAGGATGTAAGCGCCTGAAAGGTGTTGATACGCTCTGCCATAAGTGCGATAGTTCCCTCGGCAGATTGAATCCATGCTTCGTTCAGGGTTGGAAACATCATCCAGTCAGGCGGGAGCATCTGCTCGTCGGTGGTGCCAGCCGGTTTGTCAAGCGTAGTTGTTCTCTGTGCAATGGTCATATGAAGTCTGCTTACTTTAGTGACAGTTGCCCTTCATCAACCGCCTCCGTAGGCGCGAACGTGATGGTGCCAATCGGCTCCACTTCGACCTCCGGGGCGATTTCGTTGTAGCTGATGGCGCGCAATTCAGGAAAGTCATCGCCAACCGCAACCTTTAAGTATCTGCGAACGGAGGCGTCGACCAGCAGTACGGGGCTTTGAGTGCGGGTGGAAACATCGGCGATCTGTTCGCGCAGGGTTTGAACCAGTTTTGCGCGCTGCTCGTAGTCAATGGCAAGGAATGGACCTGCTGGACCCTGACGAATTGCATCGCGCAGCATATCTTCAATGCCTGGATCGAGTTGATAGACAAGGAGGCGCGCCTTACCGCCGCTGAGACCAAAGCAAATCCGACGGCGCATCGCCATGCGAATATGTTCTACAAGTTCAAATGTGTCGCCGCCGTCGATGCGGTACCATTCTCCGATTGCCTGCAAGATGACCTTAAGATCGCGGATGCTGACTTCTTCGCTGAGCAGACGCTTGAGCACATCTGTCATCTGCTGCATACCAATTGTCTTCGGTACGATCTCTTCCACGAGAGCAGGGTAGAGCTTTCGTGATTCGTTAATCATCCACTGCACTTCCTGTACTGAAATGAAGTCCATGGCATGCGAGCGAAGGAAACGAGAGGTCTGCAACAGAAGAATGTCGTCTGTTTCCCAGATCTTAACCTGCAGAGAGACAACACGCGCTTTATCGGCACGAGAAATCCATGCGGCCGGTTTGAAGTCCGCCGGGTTCATGGTGGCCTCTGCCTGTACCCCGTATTGAGATAGCTGTTGCGCGGAGGCATTTACCAAAAGCCGATCACTTACGATGCGTCCAGTGGCGATAGGCGACTCCTGCAGCCAGAAGCGATAGTTGTTGTTGCCTTCGAACGCGAGCATCTCAAGATTGACTCGCAGAGCAGGGTAGACAACGCCAAGCTGCCGGTACAGGGTGTCTCGCAGTTCGACTAGCTTACGGAAGTATTCTTTACCCATCGCTGTCTCGTACGAAACGTACGGGGCAAGCTCCTTGCCGAGTTCCATGATGAGTGGGACGGTGCGCGTAATTGAAGGATCCGACGAAGGTGGTGGAACAATCTGCTTGAGTTTCTCTGTCTCCTGATCTTTGGCCTGCTTTTTAAGTCCCGTTGCCTGATAGAGACCGTAGGAGATGCTGCCGGTTATAGTTGCAAGCAAAAGGAAGGCAAGCTTCGGCATGCCGGGGACAAGGCCGAGGATCAGTAGAATGACGGATGCGATGCCGATCGCCTTCGGCTGCGCAAGAATTTGTCCGGCAATGTCGCTGCCCAGGTTTGTTTCCTCATCTTCAGAGGCGACGCGCGTAACCACCAGACCAGCAGAGATGGAGATAAGCAGCGCGGGAATCTGCGAGACAAGTCCGTCGCCGATGGTAAGGATTGAGTAGGTTTGTACGGCTTCGGATGCCGGCATGCCGTTCATACCTACGCCGATGATGAGGCCGCCGACGATGTTGATGACGGTGATGATGATGCCCGCGATGGCATCGCCCTTGACGAACTTCATGGCGCCATCCATGGCACCGTAGAACTGCGATTCCTTGGCGAGCGCCTGACGACGTTTACGCGCTACTTTGAAGTCGATGCTACCGGATCGGAGGTCGGCATCGATGCTCATCTGTTTGCCCGGCATCGCATCAAGGGTGAAGCGTGCCGCCACTTCGGCTACGCGTTCGGAACCCTTTGTAATGACGAGGAACTGCACGAGTGTGATGATGAGGAAGATCACCGCACCGACGACGAAGTTGCCGCCGACGACGAACTCTCCGAATGCTTTGATGACATCGCCAGCATCGGCCTGCAACAGAATGAGACGGGTCGAGGAAATTTCCAACGCTAGACGATAGAGGGTCGTGAGCAGCAGGATCGTAGGGTACGAGGCAAGTTGCGCGCCGTTGGAAACATAGAGCGCAACCATCAGAATCGTAATGGCGATCGTGATGTTTGCGGTGATGAAGATGTCCAGAAGAAACGTTGGCAATGGAACGATCATGAGGCCAACGATAAGAACGATACAGGCCACCAAAAGCAGGTCGCTGAATCGAGTCACGACACTACTAAAATTGCCGCCCCGGACCTCTGTTTTAACGTTTTCGAACTGTGCGAGGATGCGTTTTAACATAAGAGAAAGCCTGTATCGAAAAAGAGAATGCAATGCCAAGAGATATGGTGCGGCTTCAGCCGAGCAACGCCGCACCATATTCGGTGATCAAAGAAAAACCAGGAACAAGCTAAATGATTGCCTGGATCGCCGACTTGTCGTTCTGGGCGCGATCCTGCTCTTCTTTGCTGGCCTGCTGGAACGCGAGATCTTCGTTGTCCTCGGCTTGCTGCTGTTGAAGGGACTGCGAGTCGGAATTCTGTAAGTTGCCGAGATTCTGACTGTTGTCCGGCACTGAGCCTGTGGTCTGGTCGTTCCCACCACCCAAACCACCCAAGATGCCGCTTAATATACCGCCGATACCCATTTTTCCTCCTATTTGGATGAGCTTCTAGCTCTGTCTGTAATAACGCGTTTCCGCTGAGGTAATTCCCGAAAATAGAACAATTTTCGAAATTACAGTAGGAGACCCGCTCCGCGAGAGGCCAGAAGCCGCATTGCCATTCGGCTCGCATGGTCTCGGGCACCCAATCTCCGAAGCTGTTGAATGTCCGCTTCAGCCTCTTGCGACATGCGCAGCGAAATATACGCTTCGCTGCGACGTACACGCGCTTGCACATGGGACGAATTGTCACGAAGTAGATCCGTCGCTATTCGGGCTGCCGCCTCAGGACGGTCCACGGCCAGATAAAGCGCCGCGATGGCATCCATGTAGTAGGCATTGCCGGGGTAGAGGTCCAGCAATCCCTCGAAGAGGGCAAGCGACTCTTTATAACGGCCTTCCGAGTGCAAAAGATATGCGCGCTCGCTTGCAGCGAAGGCTACGTCGTCGTTCCAACCTGCGGGAGTTGAGCTCATTGACCAGCCTCCGCAGCACGGATGCGAATTTTGTCGACGACTTCCTGACGGCTTGCGAGCATTGTCATCATCCTGCTGACTTTCGGCGAGAGTGCTGCCGGTTGCGAGTCATCGCGGTCTCCCCGATTCCCCACGACCGAATAGGAAGCCGTATCGCCGAGACGTGACCGTCCGATCGTCTGGCGGGTTGGGGGTTCAATGCTCGTCGGCGTGGGGGAGGGCTGCATCAAGCCGAGAAGCTGTTGCCATCCACCCGCAGGAGGAGGGGATATGAAACCGGGATCGCGGCTATACGGAGCACCTTCGAAATCATCATCTTCCCCTGGTTCGAACGCCTGGGGTGCGATATCAAAGCCCGGAATCTCGTACTGTGTGTTGACGTTGTTAACTTTCATTGGTGTTCTCCAGCTTTGCGACGAAGTTAAGAATCTCTGCGACCGCCTCGTAGAGGTCTTCGGGCACTTCCTGATCGAGCTCTAATGTAAAAAGGCTTCTGGCGAGTGGAATATTCCGAATAACGGGAACTTGATGCTTTTTTGCGATCTCGACGATCCGCTTCGCCATCTGCAACTGGCCTTTTGCTGCCAGTCGCGGAGCATTCATGATCTGCTCGTCATATTCGATGGCCACGGCAATGTGCGTAGGGTTGACGATCACCGCTTTTGCTTCAGGAACTCGCTTTGCCGCAGCCTCCTGCAGGAGGCTCCTCTGCAGGTGCTTTCGCTCGCCCTTGAGGTGGGGGTCACCTTCCTGCTCTTTGTATTCTTGCTTGATCTCTTCCTTCGACATCATCAGCTCATTCATGTATAGCTTTTTCTGAATCGCGAAGTCGGCAGCGCCGAAGGCCAGGAATACTCCTCCTACCTTGAATAGCAGCTTGAACAGAAGCATGGGGGCGAACGATGCGACCTCGGACATCCCGATTCTGCTCGATAGGATAAGGTCTCTTAGCTCGGGCATCAGCGTGGAATAGGCAAGCCACGCAATGATGGCAAACTTCAGTAGAGTTTTGACGAGTTCGATGTAGGTCTTCGGCTTCAGAAACATACTCTGAAGAGCGGCGATGGGGTTGAGCTTTGCGAACTTGGGCGGAAGGGCAGCGGGGGAGAAGAGCAATCCCTGGGTCTGCGCAAAGTTGACGGCAATGGCAGCGACCATAAGGGAGGCCAGAAACGGAATCAGCAGCAGCAGAAACTTCAGCCCGGCGTTGCTGATTCTCTGAGCAAAAAGCAAACCATCGAGCGGGCCTGAAAGAAGCTTCGCGTCGAAAGAGTCGATCATGAACTTCTTGAGTTGTTCGACGAGGCTCGGCCCCCAACCTGAAAGCATGGCCCCGGCAACCAGAAACAACACCGCCTGCGTGAGGTCGTTGCTTTTGGGAATCTGCCCCTTATCACGGGCTTCCTTTAGCTTTTTTGGTGTCGGTTTTTCTGTTTTATCGGCCATCTACCGTAATCTCTAGCTACTACTTACTACGACTCTTGAGCTCGCGATTAGGCGAGGCTTTTTATAAAGTGATCAATCATCGGAATCATGGAAGCAAGATACCGAAGGAGTTGCTCGAAGAAGAAAGGTGCTGAAAGGCAAAATACGGCAAGGCCAATCCACGACTTTGCAGTGTTTGTGTCGTTGCTGATTTTGAGCGACGAGGCCACTTTCTGGATGCTGCCGAACGAGATATCGACGAGGAAGATGGTGAGCACGACCGGAGCGCATAGCTGCGCGCCAATGCGGATAGCTGAGGCCGAGATTCTTGTGAACTCTTCAGCCAGAGCCTCCCAGCCGGGAGTCATGTGAGGGAGTTGAACTGGCGGAATGACCAGAAAGCTAAGCCCGAGGCTGCGGATAAAAAATAGATGGCCACCCAACACGAGAAATAGAGCGATCGTCGCCTGAATCTGTAGATTGCCGGTAGCTGAGACGCTTCCGGGGAGTTCGGGGGCGAGGTATGTGATCTGGTTCAGTCCTCTTTGCGTATCGATGATGGTGCCAGCAATCTGCACTCCGAAGAACACCATCTGCGAGATGAAACCGATCATCATGCCGACTATGAACTCCTTCCCCAAAAGCGCGCAGTAGAACAAGAAGTTGTCCGGCATCGAGCCCGCGGTTTTGTTCAAACCAGGGAAGAGGAGTGCTGCGATCATCACTGCAAGCCCCACCTTGATCTGACTAGGCAGAGCCTTCCCGCCAAGAAACGGCGTAAGGTTCAACGCAGCGGCGATTCGGGTGAAGATCAGAAAAAACAGCATCAGAAAGTCCTGGATGTTGGTGTGAACACCTAGGCTCGTGAGGATGCTTTGCAGAGTAGGCAACATTTCCATCAATGCACCGAAGGGATGGAATTAAGGACCATCTGCGCAAACTGCGCAACTTCTTTCAGCATCCAGGGACCAAGGATAGCGAGCGCTAATGAGACAGCAACGATCTTTGGTACGTAGCTCAGCGTCTGCTCCTGCACCTGCGTGGTCGCCTGCAGAATGCTTACACAAAGGCCAACAACCAGTGCAGCTGCCATTGGGCCGGCAGACACCATCAGCACGAGATACAGGCCTTGTCGCAGGATGGAAACTATTGTCTCTGTATCCATTTAGAGTTCGCTCCGTTTCGGTCTATACATAGCTGAGGACAAGTCCTCGCACGATGAGGAACCAGCCGTCGACAAGAACAAAGAGCAGTAGCTTGAATGGCAGCGAGATAACGCTGGGTGAAAGCATGCTCATTCCCATAGCGAGCAGAATGTTCGCGATAACCATGTCGATGATGATGAACGGTAGGAAGATCAGGAAGCCAATCTGAAATGCCTCTTTCAACTGGCTCGTGACAAATGCAGGAATGATGACCTGAAAATCATCCTTCGAAAGCGGCGACTTTTCTTCTGCAACAGGCGCTGGAGGCACCAGTTGCGACGCAGGTACGTTTGGCGTTGGCACTGAAGAGAGTTGCCCCGCTGCACCGCCAGAAGCAGGTACGGTGTTCGTGACGGGCGCCGGAGCAGCAGATGTGACGGCCAGAGTCGATGATCTGACAGGAGCGATGGCCATAGTCGATGGCGAGGGTGTCGTAGGCGCTACATTCTGCGGATGTGGTGCCTGTGACGATTCATCCATGCGCCGCGCAAGCTCCACGAAGAGCAGGCGGTCCTCGTTGTGCGCATGCTTGATGAGGAAGCGCCTCAAAGGTTCTTTGCCACGCCCAACCGCGTCGAACACACTCTTGACGCTTGCCTCGGATATCATGTCCTTTGTGCCCGCGATTGATCCCGCATCCTTGTACATTTGCTTTACGACCGGGGTCATCACGAAAAACGTCAGGACGAATGCCAGTCCTGTGATGACCTGGTTCGGTGGAACGTTCTGCGTGCCCAGCGCATTGCGCAGGATGGAGAGAACGACCGACATCTTGACGAAGGAGGTCAGCATGACCAGCACAAATGGCGCAAGGGCCAAAGAGCCGAGAATGATGACCATTACAACTGGATTGGGTAACGAGTCCGGTGTCATTTCTATTCGCTGCCTAGCGATCTTTCACAAGTTGGGTAATTTTCCGAAATAAGGGTGCATTTGCGGGCAAGCTGGCTTCAGCTGTCAGTTCTTCAGGGAGGTCTGTCTGTTCAACGAGCGTCATGAAATGCACGGATTCGCCACTTGTCGCAATCAGCATAGTGGTGTTCTCGGCGCGAACCATATATAAGTTTTTCCGTGGTTCCAGCGCCTGGCATGCGAGCACGCGGATACGTACTGAGGACGAACCTGTGTTCGCCTGCAGACGAGGCCCGAGAAACTTAAGAGCACCGATAGCAAGCAGGCAGATGCCAATCAGTATGACCATGGTCTTCACGTAGTCTCCCCAGAGAGAGCCAAGAGGGAGAGTCTGTTGCATTAATAGCAAAGCAGTCATCTACTGTTCCCGCCAGCGTGTGATCTTCACACCCATTCGTCCACTATCGATGTTTACGAGTTCACCGGAGCCAATCGCGGTATTCCCACTGACTAGTTGAACTGTGCTGTTGGTTTCCTCATCCAGTTGAATGATGCTTCCGGCAGAGAGTGTTTCTAGCTCGTGCAGGCTCATCTCGACGCGTGTCAGAACGACATGGATGTGAACTGGAAGCGCCGATAGATCGACCTCTCCCGTTTCGGCCTTCTGTTCTTGCAATTCTTCTTCCTGCGGCATTTCTAGACCCCATTCATGAAACGTTTGAACGACAAGATGGAACGGTTCCTCTTCGCTCCTGCTCACCTGCCAGCCCCTGCGCGTTGCTGCGGATCTTAGGTCGGGAGGCAAGATAAGAGAGCATCCTGGCGCATAAATCAGCGTGTCCCCAGGCTCTACCTGGTGTATCTCGTCTGCACCCAGGGTCACGGACCCAACGGAAAGCGAGAGTTGCCAGGACAGGAGAGTCCTAGTGAAAGGTGGGAGGTTGCTGCGCTCGTGTGCGAGCTTTTCCAGCACACTCCCGGGAAGGAAAAGGCGCATGTATCCGTGTACGCTGCTTATTTGTATCGCCGTTTCGAGCATGAGTCCCGACTCTTGATGCGCTGTCATCCCACGTAGTGGACAAAGCGAAAATTCGAAAGGAAACTGCAACGTGCGATTCATCCGCTCGAGGATACAGACAGCCACGAACTCCACCAGTGTCCCATCGGCATCGACTAATCCTGCCTCTTTACTGGTACGCAGCAGACGTGCAAGCGCTGTTGTGAGCAGCGAGCGACTGATGGCAAGAACAGCGTTGCCGGCATCGGAGTGGATGCCGACCTCAAACAGGCAGGCATCCGAGCCAAAGCTGGAAACGAACTTCTTCGCGTCCAGGTAGGCAGGCGAAGATGGAGTCTTAATTCGAACCGCCTCATCACGCGTCCACATGGCGTTCGACGCAACACGCATGACATAGGGATACATGCGAACTTCATCTCCTACGCTCAGCAGGCATGAGTGCGCAGCGTCGAGTTTGCGCCCGTTGACAAAGGTGCCGCTTACGCTATGCAGATCTTCAATGTAGAAGGACTCATCGCGCTCGACAATACGTGCATGATGACGGCTGATGGATTGCAGAGGCAACGGAATATTGCTTGTTGTCGCCCTGCCGATGGATATCTCCTTCTGCGTGAAAACAAGGGTCTGTTTCTGCTCACTGTTGGTCTCATTTGTGAGCGTGATTTGAAGCTCGTTTCCCCTGGAAACCGGTAACAGCTCACGCAGAACGTCCTCGGCCCACGAGGAGCAGTCCGGGAGAGCCGCAAAGAGCTTGTGATTGAGATTGTTCTCTATCACCTGTGCCGCCGAATATCGTTTGAGTTCGGCGAATAGCTTCGGGTTCTCCGATTTGCGCTTTATCTCAGATCGCGGCATTTCGGTTTCCGTTAATGTTCATGGGGTAGCGACTGCCGGCAAGGGTGATGCTTGCGATGTTGAGACCTTTGCTTTCGAGTGCTTCCTGGAGACTGGCAGTGTGCTTTGCGAGAAGCTGCGTAGTGCTTACTGATTGTGAAAGAAAGCGGATGGCCAACCGGCCCTTCGACTGTTGAATCTGCACCTTAAGCCCCGGGAGCGTCTTTGAATGAAACGTAATATCGACCATCTGGGTCTTGTTACCCAGTTGGTGAAGTTGAATCTCATGGCCGAATTCCTCAGCGAGCTTTTGGATATCGGGTGGAACGGTGGGAGTGGGCTCAGTGATATTTACTGCTTCGACCTGACGGGTCGACGAAGAACCGACGCCACCGGAGGCCTCCTCTGAGCCGGCCGAAGGAGCAAGCTCGGCTTTATTCCGGAGCTTCAGCGCCTGTTCTTTGTTCGCTTTGTCCGCAACCTTGTCAAACTGCTGCTGCTGTTTCCTCTGGCTGTCCAGCATGTTTTCAAAGCGGTCTGAGGATCTCTGGATGTCCTTTTTCTCCTGCCGCTGTTGCTGGGTTTCTGCCTGCTGAGGGTCTACCGTATTTTGATTCGTAATAATCATGTCCGTGCTCGCCTGCCCAGGTAAATGACGCTGCCAATCTCGTCTTGTTCGAGTTCTTCTCTGTAGCTTTCTTCCTGTTCAAATCGGGTTTTGGCCTTTTGCCGGTACTTATCCAGAATCTCTTCATCGAGCCTGCGAGAGGCTAGGACTGCATTTGCTTTCTTGACAAGTTCCAACGCCTGATCAACCAGGATCTGCTGGGAGAGAACGGCAGATCGCGCTTCCCGCACATCCATCTCGAGTCCGATTAATGAGTCGTTCTGTATGAGAATTGGTACACCTCGACTCATCCCAGATCTCGAACGCTCTGCCCGTCTGCGGCGGTAGAGCCCGACTGCAGTCTCTACCGCTTGTTCAAGTTCTTGCAGCATTTTTTTTTCAACCGAGAGTTCACCCTCCCTTGCCTTCAACTCGTCTTCAGCTTGTTTTCGCCGGTCGATTCGCTGATCAAGAAGCACCTGCAATCGAAATACAAAGGGCATAGCTAGTTGGCGAACATGCCGCAGAGTCTTTCAACGGATTCACTTTGCGACATGGACTCGTCCGTTGCCTGCTTCAGGTAATCATTGATGGTGTCAATTCGGCGAACGGCATCATCGATCCTCGGGTCGCTTCCTGCCTGGTAAGCGCCAAGGGCAATGATGTCTTTGTTCTTGTTGTAGGTTGCAAGCACGCCTCGCATTGCGGATGCAGCAACACGATGCTGTTTCGTGCTTACGGCACTCATAACGCGGCTCACGCTGCTTAGAACGTCGATTGCAGGAAAGTGACCCGCTCCCGCTAGATCGCGAGACATGACGATATGGCCGTCAAGAATCGAGCGTACTTCATCGGCGACTGGCTCGTTCATGTCGTCACCAGCTACAAGTACCGTGTAGAAGGCTGTGATGGAGCCGCGATCGGAATTGCCTGCGCGCTCCAATAGGCGCGGGAGTTCGGCGAATACGGACGGAGTGTAGCCAGCCCTCGCCGGCGGTTCTCCGCAGGCGAGGCCTACTTCGCGCTGCGCGCGTGCGAAACGCGTGACGGAATCCATCATCAGCATTACCTTTTTCCCCTTGTTACGAAAGTATTCCGCGATAGCCGTGCCTACGTACGCCGCCTTCAGGCGGACGAGCGACGATTCGTTGGAGGTAGCGCAAACGATCACGGAGCGTTTCAATCCTTCGGGGCCTAGATCGTGTTCCAAGAAGTCTCGGACTTCGCGTCCACGTTCGCCCACTAGGGTAATAACGTTGACATCGGCCTCTGTATTCCTTGCAATCATGCCGAGGAGGGTACTTTTTCCAACGCCGGCGGCTGCAAAGAGACCAATACGCTGTCCTTCACCGCAGGCCAACAATCCATCGATGGCACGTACGCCGACCGAGATGGGATTGAGCACGCGATTTCTGTGCATGGGGTCAGGGGCTTCCTGGTAGACGGCGTACTCTTCCTTTGCGAGCAGCGGCCCATTGAATTCTGCATCCATGGGCTCGCCAAGTCCGTTCAGCACGCGGCCGAGCAACTCGTCGCCGACCTTGACGGTCAGATAGTTGCCGGTAGGCACGACTTCGCTCTGAGGGCCAATGTCCACGAGAGGCCCGAGCGGCATCAATAGCACGTCGCCATCTTCGAAACCAACGACCTCGGCCTTGAGAGGTGTTGCCGATCGGTGATTGTGAATCATGCAAAGCTCGCCGATCCAGGTGTCTGGCACGGTGGCGCGGATGAGTAGACCGACAAGTCCCTTGACGCGCCCCTTCACGACAAATGGGGTGCACTTGTCGATGGCCGCCAGATACGGAGCGAGACTAATCTCTGCGACTTGCGGCATCGGTACCTCGTAAAATGACTCGCTCCAACGACTGGAGTTGCGTGCTGAATTGGGCGTCGATGGTGCCCAAAGGGCTTTCGACGATGCAGCCACCCAAGGTGATGGACTCGTCGGCGACGACTTGAATCTCACGGATCTCAGAGTTGGAGCGCTTCAACGCGATCGTCTGCTGAAGCATGATCGATTCATCCTCCGGGCGGACTCGCAACCTGAGTTTCTGCTCACCGCGTGCGGAACGGATTGCTTCGCGGGCGCTTTGCAGGACCGCGGTGGGATCGATGTTTGCTGTTTCACCGACAATTTTGCGCGCCACCGCCATTGCCAACTGCACAACGACAGGTTCATTTGTTGCAAGGTAACGATTACGAGCGTCCCAGGCTTCGACGAGAGCATCATTCCACTTGTCCAAGCCCTCCGCATAGCCTTGCTGCCTACTCTCAGTGATCAACGCTTCCCGTTCGAGACGCGCAGCACGAACGATTTCTTCAGCTTCATCGCGTGCTTTTGCAATAGTCTCCTTCGCTTGCTGCGAAGCGTCCATTAGGGCTTTGGGAATACGGGAGGAGAGAGGCAGTCCCGTACCTGGTTTGGCCTTGATGATGTTTACGGACACGATGTTTCGTCCTTTCGCTAAAACGGTCGAGCCAGCCACGTGATGAGGCGTGGTAAGGATTGCTTGAGAGAGAAGCCGAGCTTCTCTTCAGCTTTTTTGAGCCCACGTGCGGCTTGCGCCTCCCGAAGCGCGCGGAGACTTCCGCGCATTTGTTCAGAGGAGAAATCCGCAATCCGTGTTAGTTCTACCTCGACCGCATCTCGGCTTTTAGTAGGCAGCAGCGCGAGGATGTCCGCACGTGAGTCGGCTTTGTGAAGAAGCAATGCATGAGCGAAAACCGATGCATCCATTGTCTATCACGCCTTCGCCGGAGCTATCTGTTTCTGTTTTGCAGAGCCACCTCTCAGTTCCTCAAGCTGCTTCTCGAGGCTCTGAATCTTCCGCTTACGCACCTTGCTGACGGAGATGATCAGAAGAGATATGATTGCAGCCACAATCGCGAGAGTGACGGCGGCAATTTCCATCCATCTGCTCAAAGACAACGGACCAAGTACCTCGGTTGGGATGGGCTGCACCGCAACCTTCTTGTAGATCACGGCGACGTTGTTCGGCGTGAGTCCTTCGACACTCTTGGCGACGAGGTTCTGGACCTCCAACTCACTGAGCGGAGGGGCTTCACTGCGGTACTGGATCAGTACGGAAGCTGTGGGTTGGGCCTGCTGCGATTTGTCGAGTAGGGGAGTGTTTTCAGGTAAAACTACTTGCACTCGAGCGTCCGCGACATCCGGGAGAGAATCCAGAGCCCGGGTGATTTCGCCGTTGAGACCGGAGAGCAAGCGAGCTTTTTCCTGCGATGCCGTTGGAATCATGCCTGCATCTTGAAAGACGCTGTCGAGGCCCTTTATTTTTTGCCGCGGGAGTCCGTTTTCTTCAAGGAGTTTCCATGCACGGATAAGCGTGTCGTCGCGGCCACGTACACTCACGATCCAGGTCGCCGCATCCTTCTTGGCGGTTGGGTCCAGCTGGAGCGAGGCGTTGATGTTGTTTTCGCGAAGCAGAACAACAATTTGCTGCGCGTCATACTCGCTGAGACCAGAATCAAGTTGCTTTGAGCACCCTGTAAGGAACAGAAAGCTTCCGAGCAAGAGCGCTAGAGAGAGCAGGTGTTTTTTCATACTCATGTCCGATCAGATTTGAGTTTGCAGAATCGTCTTGACTCCGCTGGAGGCTGAGTCGACCAGCTTGGAAAGCACGCTGATGTTCTCGTTCATGCTATTGGCCATTTGCTGCAATCGCAGCCAGTCCTGCGGCGATGCGTTCGGTGAGATCTGCTGCAGCGTTGCATCGAGCTGGTTGTACTGCGCCTCGATGCTGGTCAGCTTGCCTTTCACCTTGTCCATGGTGACGGTTGAGGAGTTGGTCTTCACTATCGTCTGGACACGATTCAGGTGGTAGCGTCCCGCTGCCATGGCGTGCTGCACTTTCTCTGCCCCGGGGGGAAGGCTATTGATGCTCTTTGATCCCGCTGTTCCCGTGGCAGTCTCCATGCCGGACTCAACAGGTTGTACTGCAGCCGATGATGGTTGTAGGGAAGCAACGGATGCCGGTGGCGTGGGAGCAGTGGCCGAGACGGGTTCCGGCGCGTAGGAGTTCACCTTGTCAGCGGTGGCTTGGAGCTGCGCCTTTATTTTGTCGAATTGCGATGCACCCTCCTTTGGAAGTTGTGTTCCTGCTGACCCGTTGAAGGAATCACTAACCGTGGGAGTTATTGCTTTAGTAAGAATGGGATCCATAAAATGTCCTGTTTTTATGCGCATCTCTCAGCGACCTGGTACCTGTGTCGCAGAGGTTGGAAAGTGGCTAGCTACGTGCTTTTCGTCTTGCTGACTGACTGAAGCTAAAAATCGATAAGAGCTTCCTGAACTTTGTTTCGGCAGCTAGGAACATGCGCTCCAATTCCTCGAGACTGCGCTGACGGAGCTGAGGCTCGTTGGGCGCAACGTGTTTCCAGAGTGACATCCAAAGTTTCTGTCGCCCGAGGTTGGCAAGCCATGGTCGCGGCTCGTTGCTAGAGGCAGCTACAATCGTGCCCGAAGCTGCTGTGGTCGAGGGATCACGGACCACCTTGTAAACCATCGTGGCGTTCGACACGCTTCCGAACAGGCGCGCGATCCCATTTACATCTGTCAGGCGATTCGCCGGATTTTTCTCGATCATCCGGTCGACTATCCTGCAGATAAACGCTGGATATCGATTCATCTCGTTCAGCGACGTCGCGCGTTTCGTTACGTCCGCGTGCCAAGTGAGCCAGCCTAGATTGCCGTTCCTCTCTACATCTTTGAACTGCGCGTCGAACAGCTTGCGGCCCAGCAGAAGCTCATAAAAAATAAAGCCGGCGATATAGACATTCGCTCCCGCCGGCGTTCCAGGCGCCCCCTCTCCAAAAAATTCAGGGTAGGTGTACTTCGCGGAGCCTAAATCGAATGTCTTGCCAAGCTCGAAGGGCTTATACGTTGCGATCTGAACACTCTGATCTTCGCGAACGAGGATTTTGCCCGGATTCAGGCTGCAGAAATTCGCTTCCGTCGCATTGGCTTTCGCGATGGCTTCCAGAATGCTCACCATAAGAGGAAGTAGTTCCGCAATCAGCTTGGGTTCGTCAGTCATCCATTTAGCGAGAGGACGGGCCCGCCGCCGCTTCTCTATCACCTGGTTTTTGGCCTGGCTTCCGTCTGCAGCTAGTTGTTTACCGGTCGCCAAGTAGCGATCCTCTCGAAGTTGCTTCCGGGTGTTATGGCCGGAACGTGCTTGCACTGACTACAACACAGGCAAGACAAAAATATTCCGCATTCGTTGGAAGCCCATTGATCCGCGCGAGCTGGGTCCGGTTCCGTGCCGTTAGAACGTAACGGCTCTCGAAAGTGGTCGACGATGTTCCCCTGCGAGAACGGCCTGACGGCGAGTAAGCGTCGCTTTATTGATTAGTGGATGAGACTTCGGAAAGTCTCATCCACTCTTGCTATTTCGCTAGTAAGCCCCCCCGTTACCACTCAGAGCCTTTTCAATTCCGCTCATATTGTCCACACCGGCGGTAGATCCAGAAGTGCCAGACAGATCCTGCTCGACCGCTTTAACATTTCCACTGCCGATGTCTTCCAAAGCCTTTGATCCGGCCTGCATGCTGACGTTGCCGTCCTTCATCTGATCCTGGACCTCGCCACGCAGACGATCGAGATCGCCACCTACGTGCGACGGGCGAGAACTCGGCGCATTGCCTGCCGAATCGACTTCCAGGTTCATGAGATCGGGCATCTCGGCAGCCGCATTCCCGGAGATACCTGCAGGCTGTCCATTGCCTCCTGCAGCCTGCCCACTGCCACCTGCAGCCTGTCCGCTACCACCTGCAGCTTGTCCACCCTCCTGCCCGCCAGTCAGTTGCTGCAGCTCCTGGGAAAGCTGTTGCAATGCCTGAGAAAGCTCTTGTTCAAGACCCTGCGGACCGCTTTGACCTTCAGGACCACCTGCGCCGCTCGCTTGGCCTTGTCCCTGACCTCCACCCATCATGCCGGAAACTGCCTGCTCGATTCCACCAGCGGCCTGCTCCAGGGCTCCAGCGGCTTGCTCCAAACCGCCGGCGGCCTTTTCCAGTCCACCCATTTCTCCCATGCCTGACATACCACCCATTAATCCTGCGATCGCGCCCATTTGAATCTCCTTGTAGAGGCCTTTATCTGTTACAGATTTCGGCCGCTGAATATGATCTTTCTGCTAGTAACAACTAGCGATCAGAATTTTTATTCCTCTCCATCGAGCGATTTCGAAAAAAAGATTTGCTCACCTGGCGGCCGCGGATCCATATGTCCGCTCTCACTGGATCTTCACTGAAATGTCACTGCCGAGGGATGATTTGACCCGCATTAACCCAGTCGTGGAGACGCCCACGGGAGATAAATGTTAAATGTGCGTGCAGTAGGGAAGATTTATCCCGAATTTACGTTCTTTCTGAAAGGGAATCTTCACGATGCTTAGAAGAGCGAAAAGAGCAGCGGGTTGCAGTTTGCTTGGCGAAGCGGACTGAGCAACGGCGCGATGCCTGTTATTGTTCACTCGCTGCCGATCGAAAGAAGGACCGACGGTGGCTCTGCGACTCTTTCGTGATTTTGCTTTGTAACGAATGAATATTTAAGGAGAACAAATGCCACTTTCCGTATTATCGAGCCCTATTTCTTCATCGCAAGAGTTGAGCGCACCGGATCAACCGAAATCGCTGGGGTCTGAGCACAAGCCTGAAGTGACGCATGGAGGCACGGAGTCTGGGGCAGAACATGTCACCCCTGATGAAACCTCTTCGTTCCTGGCAGGCTACAGCAACGATCAGGCTGCAACGCCCGAGGCTAGCAATTCCAGTACGGAGCAGGTTAGCCAGAATGAGAACAACCCGAGCGCGGAGCAGCTTAGCCAGAATGAAATGGAGATGCGCAAGGCTGCCGATAGCTCGGACGGAAGGCAGCCTGACGCCCTTGAAAATCACGGAATCAAATTCGCTTTCCTGCCAAGTCACTTCGAGGGAGGGGTCGTTCCGGGAAACAATGAAGAATCGGCAAAGCGATTGGCGTCCATGATGCCCGCATCGTTAAGTGAGGGAGGTCACCTGGAGCGTCTGATGCTTGAGCCTGATCCAGCACATAAAGGCAGTCACAAGGTGAATGAAGATACTCTCTTTGAGAGCGCGGCCGCGTTGAAATACGCTCAGCAGAAGGGGTACCCTTTAAACTCTGTTGGTCGTCATAGCGCAACAGTCGATTTTCATGCTACCGAGAATCCGGAGAATCCGGAGAATCCGGAGAATCCGGAGAATCCGGATAAGCCGGGTGAGCAGGGTAAGCAGGTTCTCTTCGATCCATTCGGTTCGCCACAGATGAAGGGGCCGCATAATACGATGACGACCCTGAGGAAAAAGGTATCGGAGCTTGAAGAGAAGAAGAACAGCAGTCAGTTGAGCCCGGAAGAGGAGAAGACACTAAAGGACAGCAAGAAAAATCTTGCAAAGCTAGAAAATACCTACAATAAAAACCCTTATAAAACGACGCCAAACCAATGGGCGAAGGGGGCGTACACAGATCATACCAATGAATCAAAGGGCACTGGCGTTACTGGTATCTGGCATACTACGGCTACGGCTGGCGACCAGATGCCAGTTCTTCGTAAAGCGGCGCAGAGTCTACCAAAGGGTAAAGTGGAAGAAGTCGATCTGAATCTTGCGGCAGAGTTTACGAAGGAAGATCATCAGGCTAGACAGGAGATGCTGGGCCGAATCAACGAGGGCTCCACCCGGCCACAGAGGGATGGCGGTTCTTCCGTTGACCAAGAAGCATTTAAACGGAAAGCGACAGACTTTTTGTCTTAGGTTGGACGCCGTCCACATAGTGCATGCGGTTCTGGTGCAAACTTTCTCAGAATGAGTGACGGATGGTTAGGGAGGAATTATTTGCAGGGTTATGCAGCAAGAACAGCAGCCCAAATGTCAGGAGCGGCTACGTAGACTGCGACAAAGGCAGCGGTGAGCCGAGAGAATCTTCTTGATTGCAATCATTCCTTCAGATACAAGGAAGTTGTTCCTCAAAATTCCCTTTTCATCGCTGTATTGCGCACGGGTGACTCAAATGGATTGGTCTCGATAGTTTCGTCGCCTAGTTTCTGTTGACGGTAGTTCTATGAGCGGTTTTCCAGTAAAAAAGGGCCCACCTGTTCCTGAGGTTGTACTTCACATTCCTGAAATCAGGCCGAAGCCCGGCTTCCTCTCGGGAGTGCAGTACTTCTATTTCCTGCGGTTCAGTCTGGTTCTGCTCATCTCCGCGCCCGCCCTCGCTCTGGTCGATCGATTTACCGGCGCCAATAGCATCACGCGCGGCATCTTTACGCCTGCAGAGTGGTACGACTTTGTTGGAGAGGCATTCTTCCTGGTCTGTGCCGGGGTTATCGCTTTGGTAACAAGCCGCCTTGTCGTGATGAACGGGGAAGAGCGCTACGATGTCGAACCGCCTCATTGGCTGTCAAAGGTGCTCGGCTCAGACAGCGACCATTGTGCGGGTTGGGTATTGCTGGCCTATCAGCTACCGGGACTCTCCGTCCTTCTCTATCTTCTTCACATCTCAAGCAAAGAAAATGCACCATATTCTCTACTGCAAGCGGTGCTCATGAGTCTGGCAGGGATCGCGGTCGCTCTCATCTTCTGGGGCAGTCTGAATATCATCTACTACTGGACAGCGGAAGATGGCACCGGGTATCCCCCGCGCACTATCTTGTTGCCACGCGGCTGGTTGGGATTGGACCGATTCGATAAAGCGAAGAAAACGTCCGTACTCAATCCGCCGGCCTTCGTTTCAAGAGTATGGGGGAAGGTCGCCGAACTCGGACCTGGATATTCGAGTGCATCTGGCCAGCTGTACAGCGGCCATCAATTCGCAGGCATCGCTGCCTTTGGTTATTTCTTGGTTTATGCATTCCTCTTTCCATTGACCTCGCCGTTCACCGCAGGCATCGGGTATCGCATAAGTCTGCGGGTTTTCATTGGCGCCACGCTTGGGCTGGCTGCTCTCGTCCTATGGCTCAAACCGCCGACGATCAAGTGGGCGAAGTATCTCATCGCTGGTGAACTTCTGATCCTCGCGATTGGCGCTTGGTGCCTGCTAACCCATAGGTTCGAGGCGAGCCAGACATTTCCTGTCTTATGCTCAGTCCTGGTTCTTCTGAGCCTCCTCGCGCTCATGGTGTGTGGCATCGCCTTTCTTCTCGACCGGATTCACATCCCGGTTGTTTTGGCGACTATCGTTCTGGTCCTGGCGTGTCATACGGTGACCGCATTGCTCTATCTGATACCGGGGCTCAATCACGGTGCGCGATTTCGCGGGTTCAGCGATCACTACTTTGAAGTTCTCGATCTACAACATGCTCCGAATCTGGTTACTCCCGCTGAAGTGCTCAAGAGACGAACTTGCGAACAGGGTACTGCCACGCTCCCTTGTCCCATCATCCTTGTGAGCGCAACTGGCGGCGGAATACACGCCGCAGCGTGGACCACCCAGATGCTGACCGAGTTGGAAGAAGCGTTTCAGAAGGCTCCTGTTCTCGCACAGATGGGTTACACCTTCCATAACAACGTGGTACTGTTCAGTACCGTATCGGGAGGCAGCGTTGGATTGCTGCCGTTCCTCAACGAATACTATGCCGACGAACCGTTCGCGCCCCAACAGTGGGCGGATCGAAAAGAAGGCATGTTCACGGCCTCAAGCTGCTCCAGTCTCGAAGCCGTGGCATGGGGGCTGGAGTACCGCGACTTCGATACGCTGCTCGCTCCCTGGATGTCGGGATTGTTTTCCCCTAAGTGGGACAGGAGCTTCGCTCTCGAAGCCGGGTTCCACCGCCATCTCTTCGATACGCCATGCAAGCCCCTGAACCGTGCGGATAGGGAATTACCGGCGGCAAAACTGCCATTGACAAAGCAAGAGATGACGCTTGGTGACTTTGCTGACGGTCTTCGTGACTGGGTAGACCACCACGATGAGCGTGCTGTGCGGTACGTTCCGGCGTTCTCGATGAATACGACGGCAGCGGAGACCGGTGGCCGTTTTCTGCTTTCGGACTATCACGTAGTGCCAAACGTCACTGCAGACGCAGGTGTAGCTCCGGCAGAAGATTTCCTCTCGGCGTTCGGAGCCCGGCCGCGGAAGAAGCTCCATCACCCCAACATTCGGCTCTCCACTGCGGCGCGACTCTCCGCAACCTTTCCCTATGTCTCCTCCGCTGCACGCAGCGATCAGATGACAGACGATGCGGGCACGCTGCATTTCGTCGACGGAGGCTACTACGATAACGATGGCATCGCGACTCTTGTAGAGTTCCTGTTAGCGGGTCAGTCGGTCTTTTCATCAACGCCCCCCTCGGAGGAAGGCTCACACAACATTCCGATCCTGCTCATCGAAATTCGTGACGGCAGTGATCTCGATGCGAAGGTCAGTCCAGAGGATCAGGTGAACGAGCCCCACAAACCAGGAGAAAAGCCTCCATTTGTTTGGAGCGCGTCGGAACAACTCGCTGGCCCTCTGGGGGCGTTCTGGTCTGCAGGCCACGAAGCAGTCAGCCGGAGAAACCGCAGGGAACTTGAAGTTCTGATGAACCTCCTTGCGAGCAACCACGTCGTGTTCAAACATATTGTTCTCGACTACAAGAACAAAGAGGACTCGGATGAGGGAACTACAAAAGCCCCTCAGGGCTCAGCCAAGCCACTCTCTTGGTTCTTGACGCCTCTTCAGGTCTCGCGCATTCGCGACGCGAAGACTCGAGTTACGCCATGCATAACGGCAGCTTCAGTCTGGACCGCAAAAGCGTTGTCGGAGAAGGACGCTTCATCGCTACAGAGCGATTCTGCTGTTGAGCGATGCGCGCTGCAATAGGTCAAGGCGGACCGGACAGTCATCTATCGCAGCAAGGTGCGAGCAAGCAGAACGGCGATGGCCGCCGGCACGACGAAGAGCAACGCGTGAATCGATGCTTCGGTGGAGATGGCATAACCTGCGCGAATCCCGCGTTGTGCGTCGAAGACGCAAGCGACGAGCCAGAGCACCAGAAATGTTGCCACCGTGACGATTCGACCAATGCCCATCCAGCGGGCGACGTAGACAAGCGCCAGTGCAAGAACCGATCCGACCAGCAATGCAATCAATGTACGCATGGCTCTCCTTAGGCCTGCTCTATCTCCAGGCGAATGATCTTCTGATCCTCGTTCAGTTGAAACTTGAAGTAAACAGGAAAGTCTCCCCACTTGTCAGAATGAAAGTCACCATAGACGTCGAGACCTTCGTTTGCCACGCGATGGATCTTTGTGAACCGTTCATATCCCAGCGCCTCTTCTGTAAATGTGGCGAGATCGCGTGGCGCACCGTCGTCGAACAGTTGCGCACTCGACGCAAAGAGAGACCTCCAGGTGTTTTTGTCGCCGGTATAGAGAGCATCTAACGCTGCTTGTACCACCAGATGCGATTACGGAGAGTGTACTCATCGGACATTCCTTTCATCGGTGTCTACTTCTGCGAGAGCGGAATACATCGTTCCACCGAAGCGTGATTTTCGGGTGTTGATTCGGTATACGGCATCCGCTCCCACCTCATGGAATAGGGCGCTTAGCTTTTGGAAGTCTATCGGATAGGGTTCCCATCTGCTGCTCCGTGATCGTTCGTACTCCACGATGAGGAAGCGTTGGCTCACATCTGTCAGTCTCGCTAGCAGTTGTGCTTGCTCCTGGATGAAATGAAGAGAGTTCGCCATGAGTACGCCATCACAATAAGGCAGCCTCAAGCTCAGGCTGTTGACATCGGCAAGGACTGTGCGAATCGGAACGCCACCGTGCTCCTCTGGAACCTTCCGTAACGCTCGCTGGTCCGCGTCAACGGCATGAATGGTGCTTCCGGGAGCCAATAGAGAGGCAAGAGCCATTGTGAAGACACCCTCGCCACATCCGAGGTCGCACCAGATTTGCGGCCGCGCCCACTCGATACGTGGTGTCCGAAGGAGCGCGGCAGCCTGGTCGATGGTCATGCCTGATCTTAGCGTGTGGTGTAACCACCATTGGCAAAGATCGTTTGTCCAGTGATCCACCAACCGTCCGTTACCAGGAACTCTATGATTGGAGCGATGTCCTTGATATCCGTCAGCTTTCCATTCATCGAAGCAGACTTGTGATATGCGATGGAGTCGGGTGTTTCCGCAGGATAGAAGAAGGGCGTATCCATTGGTCCCGGTCCGACGCTGTTGACCGAGATGCCGCGCGCCCCAAATTCCTTCGCAGCCGCACGAGTGAAATGTTCCACGGGAGCTTTGCCGCCAGCATAGGTTGAATAAAGCCCGGTGAACGCAGCCAGCAGCGAAGTCACGATGGTGACGACCTTTCCGTTGTCGTTCAACTGCCGTCCCGCTTCCCGCAAAAAGAAGTATGCAGTCTTGGCATTGATCGCCATCATGCTGTCGTACTCGGCCTCCGTCGTCTCGACGATCGGTTTCTTCAGTACCTTTCCGATGGTGTTAACGGCAATATCGATACCGCCGAACTGCCTCTTCGCTTCCGCGAAGACCTTCTCCACATCGGCCACGTGGGTGAAGTCACCCTGAATGGCATACGCATCGCCGCCAGCCTGCTTGATAGCTGCGACGGTCTGCACGGCAGCATCTTTGGTCGCATCGCTGTTGTAGTGAACTACGACCTTCGCCCCATGCTTAGCGAGAGTGGAGCTGATTAGACCACCCAGGTTCTTTGCGCCTCCGGCGACGAGTGCAACCTTTCCCGCCAATTTTTGTTCGGACATAAATCCTCCTATAGAAGAAACATAGCCAAACACGAGGCGCTCGATCTTGGACAAAGTTCCGATTTAGAAGAATCCTCCGATACACTTGGTAGCGAAACCTGTTCGGGAAGATCGCATTTTAAGCCCATGACGATAACAGCGCACCGAGCCTCCGAAACTCCCCGTCAGGCATCGCTTATCAAGCCGCAGCTAGAGAATATTTCGGGTAGCGGACGTAGGATGCAGGGTGTGATTGTCGAACGCGACTTGGAAGACGCGACCGCCTATATCGGAGCGAAGGCTGGCGCAGGAACAAAGCATGTTCTCGTGCTGCCGGCGCGAACCGCGGGACGGTTGGCATGGACCTCTTCCGGTCGCCGTCGTGAAGCCCTTTACACGCCGCACGATCTCATCCTCAACCCTGCTGGGTTTATCCCCGCTCCACAGTGGAAAGCTCCAATGGAGTTGCTTCTCTTCGCCATCGAGCCTACACATCTGGCCAGCGCCGCTGAAGCTATAGGCGCTGATCCAACACTCGAACTGCCGGAGAGGTTTCGCTTCGAGGATGGCTTGTTGGAACAACTGCTACGAACGCTGGCGCGGCAGTTTGAAAGCGATCGTCTGCCAGACCTGCTCTATACTGAATCGCTGACGCAGACGCTTCTCCTCCATCTGATCCGCAGACATTCGGATCGAGCCGTACCATCGCGACGTGGACGCTACTTCATCTCTGAGCCACGTATAGCGCGCGCGGTCGAATTCATTCAGGCCGATCTCTCTCAGGCTCTGTCACTTGCACAGATTGCGTCCGAAGCCGATCTGAACACGTCGCAGTTCTGCAACGTGTTCAAGAAGGTGATGAGTCTCACTCCACACCAATATGTTCTACGGCAGCGGGTCGAAAAGGCGCTAACCCTCCTGAAGGAGACAAGCCTGCCCGTCTCCGAAATCGCGTTACAGACAGGATTTGCCGACCAGAGCCATTTGACCCGCGTGTTGCGGCAGCACCGAGGAGTAACGCCTCGTCAGGTACGGCGCTGAGACTCTAAATATGGTCGGACTTCCTAGTGAGATCCTCCTTCGGCATGGAAATAAGAGAATCATCTACGGTGTGCCACTCGCGAAGAACTTCAGAGCTCTTCTGTTGGGTCTTGAGTCTCGCCCGATTTATTACCTGTCCCTTTCTGAGCCGGTGGCAAAGACTGACAGTCGCTCGGATTTCTGGCGGCGACGATGGTTATCCAATCGAATAGATAATCCAGACATACTGATTCAAGTGGAAAGCCACAAACTCACGTACCCCGTTCAACATGGAGCGAGAGTCGCTCGTTGATATACCACTGGCGAGGATCTAGAGTGTCGTTTTTCCCTTACTAGTAGACTGATTTTATTGATTTAAAATCACTTGCATGTTCCCGTAACTAGTAGAAATGTGCCGTAACCGGTAGAAATATTCCTTTACTTGTAGAACAACCGGGCATGCAATTTGCAGGGGTCACAAAGCCGCCACGCTAATTTCCGATGCTGCTTCCGACAGTAGGGGACGACCGTTAAAGCAAGCCGATGCGATGGACAAACTGATGGACCGCAAGGTCTTCAACGCCCGCGACGCCCGCTGAGCGCCGACCTGATCGAGGCGTACGGTTCTACTAGTTTGAGCCCTTTTCTACAAGTTACGGATCAGGATTTCTACTAGTTAAGGGTAATAATCATCAACAAAATTGCGCTCTTCTACTGGTAAAGGAAAAACGACAGCATGGACTGATACTTCGCATCCCTAAGATATTTTCCCGATTCCTTAAGCGAGCTCTCCTTTCGTTGCTCTGAAATACCACAATCTACCCTCGGTCTTGACACGAGTGTGACAGTCCAACACGAATCCTTACCGCGAGTGAGACTCTTCACTGTAAATTTCCATCACATCTCCAATAACAAACCCGCCATCATTGGGCGGGTTTGTTTTGCTTCTTGTCTTTCGCAGTGTGCCGGGCTTGATACCGACTTGTGGGACTTGTCCAACAATTTTTGGGAAATCAGTCACCCGCGTATCGAAGGGCATTGTCTTCGCGGGATAGTTGGTTGTGACCTCTGAACCCTTGTCCGGTACTCCGGTTAGCAGCCCTTATTGCCGTGCCCTCACTGTCACTCTAAGTCATTGCTGACTCACCATCATGGTTGCGTGTCCATCCACGCCGTCACTGCATTTGCGATTATACAGATTTGCTTTGCTTCCCCTACGGCACGATCCAGACCGCCCGCGTCATCGGGCGCAAAGGTATGCTTTGAAGGAGGAAACCTCCAATTCCGCTATGCCATCAGAGACGATCAGGATCAACCAATACCCGCAAGCTGACCGGATGGAGGTACAGCAGCTTAAAACCGACACTACTCGCAAGAGGCCGTTCCCCCTTCCCGTCGCCCTTTTTGGACTCTACGGATACGCCAAATACCTCTGAAACACTACGCCAAATAGCGATCAAAGCTACAGGTCAGGTTATCTAGACAAGCCTAGGCGAAACTGATTCCGTGAAGCCGAAGCGCTTCCAGCAGGTCTGGATCGTCTTCATGGAATTCCTTCGAGCCAGCACGTTGCAGGGGGAAGGGTTCGAAGATCGCCCAATTCTCGAGCGTCTGCCCGTATCGAGAGCGATAAAAGATGCCCGCGAAACTCAGCAGGTACGCCTCCCGCGAGGCAAGCTGCGTGAGTCTCCTTGGCTCAGCTCTTTCAAGGGAGCTAAGATCGATGTCTTTCATTCCAAGTCTCAGTGCTTCTCCTGCCAACGTTCGCCGAAGTTGACTCACCCAAGCGATACCGTAGATGTCAGCAAAAACTCCATCGATCTCGGCACTCCCCATGGTGCGGACAGTTAACCAGTCACGTGGAAGCGTCGCGAGAGCAGTGAAATCATTCTCTCCCTCGATCGCATCCAATTCTGCCAAGAGCGACAGATCCGGTCTGAAGCGCGCTAGCGTCTCGACAAAACATGCGAGACGTTGGGAAGAGGCATATAGGACACGATAGTAGCCTTGCGGATCGTCGAATCGGTTCCCGAAGGTGCCGTCGCTATGCGCGAGAAACCATTCTGGCGGTTGCCACGCATTTGGGCGGCGACCGAGACGATAGACCGGCTCAGTCGGCTGGCGCTTTTCAAGTTCCATGCGTCTATCCCCCAGCAAGGAAGGCACGCGCAGCGCTCAAAATCGCGGGCGCGACTGCATCGATGTCATTCTCGCGCAAAAGCCGCAGAGGAACACGGTCGCCAAGCTCAGGATTGACACCCGTTAACCAGGCTTGTACGACAGCAGGTGAATCGTGCTCGCTCAACGTGCGTACCACTTGGAACGCAAACCGCAAACGAGCCTCGGCATCGCCATAGATCTCCCCCCCGGCGACCCACCGGTTCACGGCGCGAACGTCCTTGACTCCTCCGATGTATGCGGTGAGCTTGCGCCCCACGATTTCTACTAGCTTCTCGACTACGGTAGCGGCAGGTAGCCGCAGCGCCTCTCGATGGGCAAATAGATCAGGTCTTGGAAGTGATGCGGTCGCCATAACAGACCTCCTGCAGAACAGTGCATTTATCGTCGCACATTATCGCCTAAATAACAAGTAAATCACATCTAAAACGCACATAGCGCTAGTTGCTCAACTTTAGGTCACATTGAAAAGAATTGGTCAACAGCACATTGAAGACATATCTTGATCTTGCCAGCAAGCGAGTCGCTTACAGGTAGGATTCCATTCAAAGTCCTAAATTATCATTCACCGCGACCGCAATCTCCTGATCGGAGCCCAGATAGCGTTCGGTGGTCTGGATCGACGAGTGCCCCAGCAGGAATTTGATCTGCTCGAGGTCCCCGCCATTTTTCCGGCACAGCTTGGCGCAGGTACGGCGCAGGTCGTGAGCGCCGAAGTGTTCGATCCCGATTTGCTTCGATGAGTGTTCAACTATTGACCAGACCGCCCAGTCGCTCAAAGTGTCGCGATTGATCTTCCCGCTCTTCGAGAGCGACCGGAGCAGCCGGCCATCTTTGATCTCAGCCGCGGTCATCCAGAGATCGATTCCCTTCTTCACCCAGATCGGGATGGCCACCGTTCGAATTCGCCGGCCCTTGCCCTCGAGGTCCGCCAAGACCCACCGACCCTCCCTTTGCTGGATGGTCTCAACATCCAGTTCGGCCAGTTCATTCCGCCGGAGGGCGCAGCCGACCAAAAGAGACAGAATCACGTAGTCCCGCTTCCCTTTCAGGGTCGAGCGATCGGGTACGGTCAGGAGATCCTTGGCCTGCTCCCGGGTCAGCCAGTTTCCCAACCGGGTTCCCTTCTGGCTGATGTTGGGGATGTCGGTCAGGCTGGCCGCCTCCTCCGATCCGATCATGTTGTTGCGCCTGGCCTCGCCCACCAGCTTCCGGACCGCCGAGAGCCGGACGTTGACAGTCGAGGGTGAGAGCGACTCCATGCCCACCCGCCACTCCATTAATAAGGAACGCGAGAGAGGCCGGCTGGCACAGATGGCGAAGAGGTCGTCGAGCGCTCGGGCGTAGTTGCGCTTAGAATGAGGCGAGCTAACCGCGTCGAGCACCATCTTCTTGAGCAAAGCGTGGGTCTGGGTGAGGGCCAGGGACTCAGCTTCCCTGCTTTCAGGTGCCGAAGCCGCCAAAATGAGCGCATTGGTCATGAAATGATATTACCCCTGACAATTGGCATTGTCGTAGGTATAAATTATTCAAAATAAACAACATAAGCTTGCTGACAGGCGATTCGGTCTACTTATGCAAGCACTGCTAAGCTTTCAAAGCGATAGACCCAAGGCCCGCATCTTTCGCCGAGGGGGATCCCCAAATTGCGTCCCTAAAGTTTCAGGGGGGCCACGCGACCAATACACGACCATCATACGGTCGAAACCAGCCCAAATCGTCCTACTACGGTCTACCAAAAACAGAGTCCTCACGGCGTCCACTTCCGTTGCCGCCACAGGCAGTCGAAGCCCTGAAGGCGTGGAAGGCGGAATCCAAGTACACAGAACCGGACCATTGGGTGTTTGCCTCCGAGTTCCACTTCGGCAAGCAACCGCTTTGGCCCGGTACGCTCTGGCGTCGTAACGTCGCCCCTGCCATCCAAGCGGCAGGAATCGACAAACCCAAGCTGGGTTGGCACACACTCCGGAGGAGCTATGCTTCCCTGCTCCTGTTCAGCGGAGTAAGTCTCAGAGTGAGTATGGAGCTGATGCGTCACTCAACTGCGGAGATGACGCTGGCGAGGTACGCCCAAAGTGTTGGTGACGAAAAACGAGAAGCAGGAGAAAAAGTAGCGTCTCTTGTTCTGGTGAAGACGGAGAATGCGGCGTAATGGACCCAGATTGGACCCATGCGGCTTATTTCGCTCTTATTGGGAACCAGATTTTACTCGTAAGTGATTGATTCTTTGGTGGAGCTGAGCGGGATCGAACCGCTGACCTCCTCGTTGCGAACGAGGCGCTCTCCCAACTGAGCTACAGCCCCCAAACGACGCCAGGCATAACGT
>Ga0193742_1000245_pt1 | contig 39633 bp, 23 predicted proteins | sample L2c1metaG_FD_165511 | JGI IMG/M metagenome (GOLD analysis project Ga0193742, IMG submission 165511) | Soil microbial communities from a riparian zone of the East river system, Colorado, United States - L2c1 | ecosystem: Environmental > Terrestrial > Soil > Riparian zone | place: USA: East River... | reverse complement strand
TGCCACGCTGTTGATGACTCTACTATCCGGATTCGCCTCGTTGTTGCACCGGCTGAGTAACCAGGAGGAGGTAGTAATCGGTGTCCCGACGGCGGGGCGCGGTATGGAAGACAGCGAACATCTGGTCGGATACTGCGCCCATGTGTTGCCAGTGCGCAGTCGCCTGTCGCCGAAGTCCACCTATGTGGACTTTCTCTCGACGCTTAAAGGTGAGCTGTTGGCAGACTATGAACATCAGGATTATCCGTTCTCGTGGCTACTCGAAGAACTGCAGGTCCGGGGTGGTTCACCGAACGCGCCGCTTGTGAGCGTCCTCTTCAATCTGGATCGCCCAGTGGATATGAACCAAATGCCTGGATTGCGCGTGAACTGGTTACCGCAGCCGATCAGCAGCACGGCCTTCGATCTCAACATGAACGTTACCGAGGTCGACGGTGGACTGGTCATCGATCTCGATGGAAATACTGATCTCTGGGAGCCAGCAACAATCCGCCGCCTGCTGGCGCAGTTCTGCACCGTATTGCGGGGCCTGTGTGTTGCCCCCATGCAGTCCATCAATGACCTACCTTTGCTTGATGACGCGGACCGTTGGCTGCTAGCTGCCCGGAATGATACAGAGGCCGACTATCCTCGTGATCGCTGCATCCACGAACTCTTCGAGGCCCAAGTTGAGCGCAGGTCCGACGCAACGGCCTTGGTTTCGCCAGAAGGGCAACTAACTTATCAGCAGCTCAACGCCAACGCCAATCGTTTGGCCCATTACCTGCAGAAGATGGGCGTAGTATCCGAGACGAGAGTTGGCGTATGTTTAGAACGTTCACCCGAACTCATTGTAGGGTTGCTGGCGATACTGAAGACAGGCGCGGCCTATGTGCCGCTCGATCCCTCCTATCCTCGTGAACGCCTCCACTATATTGTGGAGCATGCCGAAGTTCAGATACTCGTAACACAGACGGCTGTCAACGCAGAGCTGTCCCTCCCGGCGCCGGCTATCGTCGACGTCGACGCAGATAAATCCCTTATCCAAAAAGAGAGCGCTGAGAACCCGGATTGCCGGGTGAGTTCTAAGAACGCGGCGTACGTCATCTATACCTCAGGTTCAACGGGCAAGCCGAAAGGTGTCGTCATCGAACATCAGTCCGTCATCAATTTCCTCGTCGCAATGCAGAGGAGGATCGATTTCACCGCTTCTGCTTCGATGCTAGCGATTACATCCATTTCCTTTGACACTGCGGTGATGGAGCTTTATCTGCCTCTGGCATTTGGTGCGCGTGTCGTGCTCGCACGATCCCATGAAGCACGCGACGGCAAGGAACTTGGCCGACTCATCCGCGAGTCAGAAGTGTCAGTCATGCAGGCTACGCCTCCAACGTATCGCCTCCTGATAGAAGAAGATCGCACCTCACTGGATTTGGTCGACGTGTTCAGCGGTGGCGATGCTCTTCCCTTGGATCTGGCAAGGATTCTCCGTTCCAACAGTAGGAGCTTGCAAAATCTCTATGGCCCCACCGAGACGACGGTCTACTCCTCAATCCATAATCTGAGCAGTGAGGCGGAATTTACATCCGGACGCGAGGGCTATATGCCCATCGGCATGGCAATCGCAAATACTCAGCTCTACATCGTCGACCACCAGGTAACGGCACTTTCGCTCGCAGCTGTGGGCAATCCTGGCGAACTCTATATCGGTGGCGATGGTCTGGCGCGCGGTTACTTGCGGCGCCCTGGGTTGACTGCGGAACGGTTCCTTCCTGACCCCTTCGCCACCAAGTATGGAACTCGCGTGTACAAAACCGGCGACCTCACTCGTTACCGCGAAGATGGATCCATTGATTTCCTCGGCCGTTTGGACTTCCAGGTCAAGATCCGCGGACACAGAATAGAGCTTGGCGAAATAGAAGCTGTGTTGGCACAACATCCTGAGGTAGATAAATGCGTTGTCACTCCTCAGAAGCAAGGGATGGGGCAGGCTCGTCTTGTCGGTTACGTGGTGCCAGTCGATATAGCTCCCAGCGTCGCGACGCTGCGCAACTATCTAGCCGCGCGCGTTCCGGACTACATGATCCCCGAAGTGTTTGTGGTGTTGGGCGAACTACCCATGACGCCAAATCGCAAGATCGACCGCACGGCATTGCCCAAGCCAAGTGAGTCGGCGCAAGCAGTGAAAAGCCAGCATGTGGCACCACGAACACAGACAGAGGAGAAAGTAGGAGCCATCTACTGCGACGTTCTCGAACTATCACGCGTGAGCGTCGACGAGGGTTTCTTCGATCTTGGAGGACACTCCCTGCTGGTGGCAAAGGTGCGGTCGCGTGTTCACGAGATATTCGACGTCGAGCTGCAAATGCGACGATTATATGACTTTCCCACCGTCGCAATGCTCAGCAGGCACATCGATTCCCTTCGACAGGAGGGCGTTTATGGAAAAGAAACTCCAATCCTTCCCCAGCCCTGCGCTACTGTTCGCCCATTGTCGTTCGCGCAGCAAAGACTGTGGTTCCTGCATCAACATGAGAGTCCTAGCGCCATATTTAATATGTCTGGTGCGATACGACTCACCGGCCCGCTCGATAACTCCGCGCTGCGCCACAGCCTCAACGAGATCATCCGGCGGCATGAAGTCTTGCGCACAACATTCCCGCTTGGTGAGGATGGCCCCATACAGAATGTTCTTCCAGCCTATGAGCTGGATTTGCCGCTGATCGATCTACTGCATCTCCCGGTGGAGGCGCAATCAATCGAGCTCCAGCGTCTGGCGGCTGTCGAGGCGTCTCGTCCGTTTGATTTGGAGCGTGGACCGCTGCTGCGTGCCGCAGTGGTCCGATGCGGCGATGCAGAGGGAGATGACGCTGCATATCCATCTCATATTCTCCTGCTGACCGTCCACCACATTGTGTTCGACGGTTGGTCGATCAAGTTGCTCTTCAACGAGATATCCGTGCTTTACCAGGCTCATTTAGAAGGGCGCCCCGGCCCTTTGCCAGCGCTAGAGATCCAATACAGTGACTTCGCCAGTTGGCAGCGGAAGTGGTTATCGCCAGGCAATCAGGCTTTCGAGTCACACTTGGAATATTGGCGGCGGCAACTTTGCGCCCTGCCGGCATTGAATTTTGCCCCAGACCGAGCACGACCGGCGATACCCAGTCGGCGGGGCGCACGCCACAACTTCAGGCTGTCTGCATCGGTAACCAACGAGCTGCGAGCCATAGGCAACCATGAAGCATGCACACCCTTCGTCACCCTGCTGGCCACGTTCTATGCGCTGATGCATCGGTTGACCGGGCAATCCGACATTGTCGTGGGCACGGATGTAGCGAACCGAAGCCGACATGAAATTGAGAATCTCATTGGTTTCTTCGTGAACCAACTGGTTCTTCGCACAGATCTGAGTGGAGATCCATCTTTCCGTACTCTTCTGAGGAGAACGCGGGAGGTGGTATTGGGGGCCGAGGAGCACCAGGATCTGCCATTCGACAAGTTGGTGGAAGCTTTGCGTCCTGAAAGAGAGGTGAACCGCTCTCCCCTCTTCCAAGTGAAGCTCGTGTTTGCTGGCGCGCCGCTGCCTTCAATGCAGTTGCCTGGGATGAACATGTCCCTGATGGAGATCGAGACGGGATTGACTCAGCTTGACTTAATCCTCTTTCTGGAAGACTCCCCCGAAGGTGTGCGGGCTTCCTTCGAATACAGCACCGATCTCTTTGAAGCATCGACCATGATCAGTTTGGCTGACAGCTATGAAGCGCTTATCGCTCAGATTGTTGCGGCACCTGAAATCCCAATCAGCACGCTACTTATGAGGACAAAAACCATGGAAACTCAAGAGGCAATACCTACACGTCGGCAACGAACTGGGATCGATTTGGAAAAGCTTAAGGGGATCCGCCCCAAACCGATCCATGAAGCCGAAATGTTCCATGTCGCTTCCCTTCAACTTGGGGAGAAACTGCCGATCGTGCTGTCGCCGTCGCGCGAAGATGCGGACCTGTTGAATCTGTCTTCGCAGCACAAGGAGTTGTTCCGCCACAAACTTCTTGAACATGGGGCCATCCTCTTCCGCGGGTTTGATACTGGTTCGATAGCAGCTTTTGAGGCGTTCACCTCAAGTATTTGTGCGGACATGTTTCTCGAAAACGGCGAACATCCGCGGGAGAGCGTCGCTGGCAACATCGCAACGCCGGTGTTCTTTCCGCCGGAGCGTAAGCTGCTGTGGCACAACGAAAACACCTTCAATTATCGCTGGCCGCAGAAGATATGGTTCTGCTGCGTCAAGCCTGCGGACAAAGGGGGCGAGACGCCACTTGTGGATAGTCGCAAGGTCTACGAACAGATGCCCGCCGAGGTCCGTGAGCGATTTATGCGACACGGCGTGAAATATGTGCGCAACTACGGAGAAGGTCCTGGCCGCTCTTGGCAAGAAATCTTTCGTACTAACGATCCCCGAGTGGTCGAAGAGCAGTGCCTAAAGAATCTGATCGGGTTTGAGTGGAAGGACGGAAATCGTCTACGGACGAGCTCAACAAGGCCTGCTGCAGTCCGGCATCCAATAACTGGTGAATATTCATGGATCAACCAGGCCCAGCACTGGCATCTATCCTGCCTGGATTCAGCGACCCGCGAATCGCTATTCACTGTTTTTGCTGAAGAAGATCTGCCACGCAACTGTTTCTACGGTGACGGCTCACCGATCGCGGATGCTGACATGCAAGCCGTATGCGACGTATACAGCAAGTTCGAGGTCCACTTCCCATGGCAGGTGGGCGACATCCTTATGGTTGACAACATTCTTACAGCACACGCGCGTAATCCATTCGCCGGCACTAGAAAGTTGCTCGTAGCCATGGGCGACCTTACAAGCTATGCAGAGGTGACGGCATAAAGTGCTAGAAAATCAAGTAGTCGGGTCCGAAGAGTCCACACAAGAGTTGGGATTTAGCCTTTCGTATCAGCAGCGCCGGCTTTGGCAACTGATGCGGAGCGGCGTTGACAGTGCCATATCTACGGGAGCTTTCCATGGGCAATGCACCTTGCGCTTGGCCGGGCCTCTGGAGACGGACCGCCTGCGCGGCGCCCTGCGGGAGATCATCGACAGCCACGACATTCTGCGGACCATGTTTCAGATTCCTTTTGGTCAGCGTCTGGCCGTGCAGGTCGTGAAGCAGCGCGGAGAGTTTAGTTGGTACGAGATTGACCTACGGTCGTGCGCTTCGGACGAGCAGCCTTCGCAAATCGAAGCCTGCCAACGAAACGACTTCGACCAGCCTTTCAATCTTTCCGAAGGACCTTTGGTGCGTGCTTCTTTATTAGCCGTCCGTGACAATCAATATCTGCTTGTTCTAACACTGCCGAGCATCTGCGCCGACGCATCCACACTACGCAACATCGCGTACGAGCTAAGTCAGTGCTATGCCAAGGACATACGCGTGGACCAGACTGGTGACGTCCTGCAGTATATTCAACTCGCGGAATGGCAACAAGCGATCCAAGAGGAGGATTCCGCACAAGAGGGCAAAAGATTTTGGAATATTAAAAGGGGGTCTCCACCGCTTGTATTACCTCTAGAGAGGTCGCCACATGAACCAGCTGCTTTTCTTCCTCTATCGCACTCGTTACCCCTCACGATAGCCGCCGCCGACAAGCTCTCTGAAATTGAGCGCAAAGACGTATTCCTACTCGGATGTTGGCTAAGCCTGCTCTCCCGCATATCAGGGCAATCATTCGTCAATAGCGGGTTCACCTGCCAGGGGCGAAGCTATGAGGAGGTGCAAAGCGCCATGGGCCCTCTCGCTAGGTCTATCCCTGTTGGCTGCTCGATCCAGGCTGGCCAACGGTTCAGTGACTTACTTGATACCGTTACCAAGGCCGTCGATTTGGCAGATGACTGGCAGGAGTTCTATGTTCGCAGCGATGACGAAGAGCCGTTCGAGCCAGCTGGCTATGAATACATCCAATGGCCCAGCAAAGCGGAATCCACCGTTCTCTGCAAACTCGCTTCACAGCGGTCTTGCTCAGACCGCTTCCATATCAAGCTCTCCGTTACTGACGTGGGTGATCGCTTGCTTGTGTGGTTGGAATGGGACCCGCTCGTATTGACTGCAGAGTATGTCGCACGACTCGCAGAGCAATTGGGCACGCTGATCGGCTCCGCACTCGACAACCATGATGTAACCATCGGACAACTCTCGATTCTCGGCGACGACGAGAGACGCTTCGTGCTGCAAGAGTGCAACGCATCCACGGCGGACTATCCTAACGATTCATGCTTGCACGAGCTCTTTGCCGAGCAAACAACACGCACTCCGGATCGAATTGCCATTATCTGTGAAAACTCAAGCCTAACGTACAACGAACTGAACAGGCGCGCTAATCAGCTGGCTCACCACCTGCGCGGTCTGGGTGTCGGGCCTGAAGTTAGAGTCGGCATTCTTATGCACCGGTCGATTGAGATGATGATCGGGCTTCTCGGAGTACTTAAGGCTGGGGGGGCTTATGTGCCGCTCGATCCCGCCTACCCTGCTGAACGACTAGCTTTCATGCTCACCGATTCGCAAGTCTCGGTGTTGCTCACTGAACAACGCTTACGTTCTAGACTCCCGCACACGGATGAGACTCAGGTGTTATGCCTGGATCGCGCACTTCGGGAGATCGTAGAACCGAACCCTGACAGCGTCCCGCAAAGCGGCGTGCGGGCAACCAACCTTGTCTATGCACTGTATACGTCGGGGTCGACCGGAAGACCGAAAGGTACGTTGATTACCCATCGAGGCCTTGTGAATTATCTCTCGTGGTGCTGTGCGGCTTACGACGTTGAGTCAGGCGTTGGGACCGCACTGCACTCCTCGCTCGGTTTCGATGCCACCATTACAGATCTATTCCCTCCTCTGATGGTTGGGCGTAGCGTTACACTCCTTCCGGAAATGGATGGTGTTGAGGCCCTGCGAGAAGCCATGCAACGCAGCGATGGTTTTAGCCTTGTCAAGATCACGCCTGCTCACCTTTCTCTGCTGAACGAGTTCATCACCGATGGCGCATGGGCCAGTAGGACAAGGGCGTTGGTCATTGGCGGCGACGCTCTTGTCCCTGCGCGTCTGGCGCCCTGGCGTCAGCACGCTTCTCAGACTCGGCTGATCAATGAGTATGGACCGACGGAGACAGTAGTCGGGTGCTCGATCCATGAACTCGCCAACTCTGACAAGACTGAAGAGAGCGTCCCGATTGGACGTCCGATCGCAAATGCACAGCTCTACGTGATGGACTCTGAGCTCTCACCACAACCGACGGGCGTGGCAGGCGAACTCTTCATTGGCGGCGACGGGGTCGCACGTGGTTATCTTGGACGACCTGGCATCACGGCCGAACGATTTTTACCCGATCACCTTTCCGGCGGCCAGGGCTGCCGCCTCTATCGTACTGGTGACCTGGTTCTTCGTGATGCAACTGGCGCTCTCAGCTTTCTCGGTCGACTGGATCATCAAGTGAAGATACGTTCGTACCGCATTGAACTTGGGGAGATTGAAGCTCAGCTGGAGCTTCATACGGACGTAGCCCAAAGTGTAGTAGTGGCCTTCGATCAAGATAGCGGCGAGAAAGCCCTGGTCGCCTATATTCAACCTTCCGGTCCCAAAGCACCGGCCCGGGAGGAGTTGCGGTCCTTCCTTTTCGGCAAACTACCCGAATACATGGTTCCAGCAGTGTTCGTTACCGTCGAGGCCTTTCCACTTACGGCACACGGTAAGGTCGACCGTGGTGCACTCCCTCGTCCCGTCGTCGAAGCAGCGGAGGGCGGATCGTATGTCGCGCCTCGGACACTCGCTGAGAAGACGTTGGCAGGCGTCTGGTGCTCTGTGCTCAGCCTTGAGAAGGTTGGGATCCATGATGACTTCTTCCGTTCCGGCGGGGACTCCATCCTAAGCATTCTCGTTGTCGCGCGCGCAACGAAAGCAGGCCTGCGTTTTACAACGCGCGATCTCTTCCAACATCCAACCATCGCAGAGTTGGCGACTATTGCAGCGTCCACTCCAAACACCGTTCCGGCACAAGTTCGCATTGATGGGGAAGTCCCGCTAACACCGATCCAGCATTGGTTTTTTGAGCACAATCTTCAAGCACCGAACCATTTCAATCAAGCTGTTTTCCTCGATATGTCAACGGAGGTTCGCTTCGACCTGCTGCGTCGCGCGCTTGAACAACTTGTTGAACATCACGACGCGTTGCGCCTGCGTTTTGTGCAGGAGCCGTCTGGCTGGCGCCAGACCCACTCAAACGCCGAGGGGACGGCGGTGATCTGCGAAGTCGACCTTACGGGGATACCGGAGTTTGATCGACACGAAAATCTGATGGAACTGGGCAACGAGGCGCAAGCGGGTCTGGATATTTCTCGCGGTCCGTTGCTGCGCGCAATCCTTTTCCGAGTTGGCAGCGGTGTTCCAAGTCGACTGTTGCTGGTGGTACACCACCTCGTGGTGGATGGCGTCTCTTGGAGGATACTGCTCGACGACCTAGCAAACGCCTATCAACAACTAGTGCGGGGCGAGTCTGTGCAACTTCCGGCGAAGACCACCGCGTTCAAAGATTGGTCAGCCCGACTCAAGAGATATGCATGCAGTGAAAAATTGACGGCCGAAGCCGACCACTGGATGCAGCAACCAATCGAAGCAGCCTCGCTGCCTGTCGATTTTGTGTCAAGACCGGAGGCAAACACCGTGGCCTCAGCAGCAAAGATCCGGATCGCGCTCGATCGCAACGCAACGGACGCTCTCCTGTATGAGGTTCCCGATGTGTATCGAACACGGGTGGACGACTTACTGCTGACGGCTCTGGTACAGGCTTTCGAGCGTTGGACCTCAACGCCGTCCCTCCTGATCGATCTGGAGGGCCACGGTCGCGAAGATTTGTTTCCTGAGTTCGACCTCTCACGCACGGTAGGTTGGTTCACTTCCATCTCCCCAATCCACCTGCGTCTTGAAGGGCCCAGTCAAGGCGACGCGCTGAAAGCCATTAAAGAGCAGCTGCGTCGCATTCCACAACGAGGTATCGGCTACGGCGTCTTGCGTTACCTAAGCCCTCAAGCCAATACGCGCGCTCTATTGGAGGCTCTCCCGAAGGCACAGGTGAGCTTCAACAATCTCGGACGTATCGACGGACTGTCGGCCGGACCGATACTCGGGGTAGTCAACGAAGGAGCAGGTAGCGGAGAAAGCTCAACGGCACCGCGCCGGTATCTGCTAGAAGTCATTACTCAAATAGAGAACGGATGTTTGCAAATGGACATCGTTTACAGCACAGTCATACACCGGAAAACGACGATAGAGGATCTAGTCGCTCTCGTTTTGACCAAAATTAAGTCACTTCTTGAGCATTGTCTCTCTCTGGGGGCCGGTGGTTTCACGCCTTCTGACTTCCCCGCTGCGGGGTTAACTCAGGAAGAAATCGACAGACTGGTGGGCGATCTTGAATAGTCCGAACGCAGCCATCGAGAGCCCCAACAAAAACATCGAGATGATCTGCGCTTTGTCTCCGATGCAGGAAGGTTTGCTGTTTCATGCATTGTTGGCTCCAGACTCAACGGTGTACTTCGAGCAAGTCAGCTGCCGTCTGACTAATCTCGAGCAACCGCGCAACTTCCGACAAGCATGGCAGATAGTACTGAATCGGCACGACACGCTACGCACATGCTTTTACTGGAAGAACCGCAAACGGCCCCTTCAAATCGTTCGCCGGCAATGCGATCTCCCGTGGTTCGAAGAGGACTGGGGAAACCTCGATCCAGCGGAACGACAAGAGCGCCTGGAGGCACGGCTGCAAGCCGATCAAGTTCGAGGTTTCGATCTCGGCAAAGCCCCGCTCATTCGTTGCACTCTGATACATCTGGCGGGTCACGAATACCAGTTCGTCTGGAGCCACCACCACCTGGTTCTCGACGGCTGGTCGGCTGCGATCGTCGTGAAGGAAGTCTTCGGGATCTACGAGACTCTTTGCGCAGGCGGCAATCCCCAGTTGTCGACACCCCGTTCCTTCCAGGACTATATCGACTGGATCGGGAGACGCCCTCTAGCAGAGGATGAGACATTCTGGCGGGAACATCTGCGCGGCTTCGTTGCGCCTACCCACCTCGGTAACAGTGTTTCCAGTGTTCTGAATGGGCCCGAAACAGCGTACGAAGAACGCGAGGTTTATCTTCCCCAGCCGCTGACATCGGCACTGCAAGAGCTGACCCGAAAGCATCGTCTTACGCTCAACTGCCTGGTGCAGGCCGCGTGGGCGTTCTTGCTAAGTCGTCTCTGCGGAGAATGCGACGTCGTCTTTGGAAGCACAGTATCGGGCAGACCTCCTGAACTCCTCGGTGTGGAGACGATGGTCGGCGTCTTCATCAATGCGCTCCCAGTACGCATACGCGTACCCCGGAACGAGGAGTTGCTCCCTTGGCTCCAACAAATCATGGCGGAGCAAGTCGAGCGCGAACAGCACGGATATGCCTCACTCGTCGACATCCAGGGATGGAGCGAGCTTAGCGCTGGTGAGTCTCTGTTCGACAGCTTAATCATCTTCGAGAATTACCCACTGCGGGAGTCCGAAAGCACGCTGTATCTAACCGATTTGCGTTTGTTTCGGCGAGCTAATTATCCGCTCACCCTCGTCGTTGTACCGGATTCCGAACTCAATCTCGCGATCAGCTTTGATACCTCGCACTTCACGCCAGACGCGATCGAGCGAGTTCTCGAACATCTCGCATTCGTGCTTCAGCAAATCACCGAAAAACCAGACCGTCAACTAAGCGAGTTCACTCTGTTGAGCGATGATGAGCAAAAGCTGCTTGCACAGTGGAATGAAACCTCCACCTCTAACAAGGGTCAACGATGTGTTCATGAATTGTTCGCTGGCTGGGCTGAAAAGACTCCAGATGCAGTAGCTGTTGTATTAGGACAAAAGTGCTTGACCTACCGTGCGCTGGATGCACGCACCAACCAACTAGCACGCTTTTTGCAGGAACGAGGAGTAGGCCCTGAGATCTTGATTGGTGTTTGCGTACAACGTTCGCTGGAAATGTTGATCGCCGTCATCGCAATACTTAAGGCCGGCGGCGCGTTTTTGCCGCTGGATCCAACCTATCCTCCTGAACGGCTTCAGTTCATGATCGAGGACGCTGGTGTTCCCATGATCATCACAGAAGAGTGCCTTCAGGACCGCATTCCCTCACAATGGACGCAACTGATTCTGATCGATGCAGATTGGGCTGGGATCGGCACACAATCCGAAGATGGTCTTTCTTCTTCTGTCGTTGGAGACAACCTCGCTTACGTCATCTATACATCGGGATCCACTGGAACCCCGAAGGGAGTACAGGTCACCCATTTGGGCCTAACTAACCTCAGCGAGGCCCAGCAGTCGATCTTCTCGCCATTAGCCGGAGGACGCGTGCTGCAGTTTGCCTCACTCAGCTTCGACGCGTCTATATGGGAGATGGTCATGGGGATATGCTCGGGTGCTATGTTGCACCTGGGGACATCGGAGACTCTGCTGCCAGGGCCATCTCTCGCCGAGCTTCTCGACCGCGGTGAAATTACCCATGTCACGCTACCGCCTTCGGCACTGGACATGCTGCCAGCACGTACATTGCCGGACTTGCGCATGATCATCGTTGCTGGCGAGGCATGCCCTCTCGAGTTGATCCATCGATGGGCGCCAGGCCGCCAGTTCTTCAACGCTTACGGCCCGACAGAGGCTACTGTCTGTGCTACGGTCTGGATGTGTGGCGAGGAAATGCAGTCACCTCCCATAGGGCGTCCTCTGCCCAATACCCGCGCATACACTGTCGATCGTGATATGAACCTGGTTCCCATCGGATTTCCTGGGGATTTGCATGTCGGAGGACCGAATCTAGCCCGTGGCTATCTGAACAAAGCGGCGTTGACCGCCGAGTTCTTCGTCCCCGATCCTTTCAGCGGAGAATCGGGCGCCCGCCTCTATAACACGGGCGATCTTGTCCGGTACCGTTCTGACGGGCCGCTTCTCTTCCTTGGCCGACGTGATCACCAGGTGAAGATCCGCGGCCACCGTATTGAGATTGGAGAGATCGAGGCTATCCTTGCGCAGATTTCAAGTGTGAAGCAGGGCGTTGTAATCACCCGTCAGAATCCAGCCGGCGATCTGCTTGCGGCCTATATCGTCGCCGAGCCCGGAGCCGAAAAAGGATACGTCATCAACCTAGCGACCCTGCGTCGTCAGCTACAGGAACGCCTACCCGATTACATGGTCCCGAGTGTCTTTGTGCAGCTCGACGCACTCCCAGTCTCTCCCAATGGCAAGGTAGACCGCAAAGCGCTTCGAAAGATTGAGACCATCTCGGAGACTTCGAAGACAAGTTCCTACCGGCCACCCCGCGACATCCTTGAGCAGAAACTTGTAGGCATATGGGAAGAGGTGCTTGGCGTGCGACCCATCGGTGTTGAGGATGACTTCTTCGTGCTGGGGGGACATTCCCTGCTGGCCGTACGCCTAATGGCCTGGATCGATCAGAAGTTCGGACGACACCTGTCCATGGCGACGCTCTTCAAAGGACCGACCATCGCACAACTAGCTCTCATTCTGCGGCAGGAGCATGAATCGCCTGCTTGGTCTTCTCTCGTTACAATCCAGTCTGCGGGGACGAAGAGGCCGATATTTTTTGTGCCTGGAGGCGGCGGCAACGTCTTCTATCTCTACCCACTCGCACACCACCTTGGCTCGGATCGCCCGTTCTACGGGCTCCAGGCGCGGGGACTTGATGGCACGTCTGCTCCGCACGGCAGCGTTGAGGAGATGGCTGAGGCATATCTCAATGAGGTTCTCTCGACGCAACCCAAGGGACCCTATTTGCTTGGCGGTCATTCCTCTGGAAGCTGGGTTGCGTTTGAGATGGCGCATCAGCTTTGGAAACGAGGAGAAGAAGTCTCCATGGTGGCTGTCGTCGATACGCCTGCACCACTACTCGAGACCAAGACTTCCGGCATCGATGAAGACGAGGCTCTCTATCTCACCAAGATCTGTCGCCTCATCGAGAGATGGGCCGGAAAGAGCCTCGACATCACCTACGAAGCCCTACGACCGCTCACCCATGCGGAGCAGATGGACTATCTGCAGGAGCGGTTGAAGACCGTGGATATCCTGCCCCCGCAAGCTGGCCGCGCCCAGGTGCACGGGCTGATTCAGGTGTTCCAGGCAAGCACCCGGAACTGTACACGATATGTCAGTCGGGTGCCCTACCCCGGCACCGTCGTCTTACTTCGGGCTCGCGACATTCATGTTGAAGACACAGACATCGGCATCAATCTGCGAGCAAATGACGACACGTGGGGATGGAACCAGTTGACAGGAACAGGTGTTGATGTACACATCATTGGCGGCGACCATGTGACGATGATGGCGGAGCCTCATGTGCAGGAACTCGCTTACGCTCTCGCAGCATGCATCGGTAAAGCAGAGGGAGGTCGTGAATCCTATGAGTGAGCAAAACCTCTATCTCCGTCCCAATGTCGTCGTTGAGCCGCTAATCGACCGGTGGTACGCGTGGTCGCACCTGATCTCTCCAGGCACAGCTGCGATGAACATCACGCATCGACATTTGAAGATCATGCAATCCTTCATCAATGCTCCCCAGGTACACATCGCCGCAGTCGCTAATCCGAAGATGTTGGGGGGACCATTCATAAGCTATGGCAGCGACCGTGTGGACCAGATCAGAGAGCTCATCACAAAAACGAAACGGGAACGGGCACAGATGATCGCATTCGCTGAAGCTATTCAGCAGCTCGATGATCTGCTGCGAACGCATGCGGATGGCCACTCACTGGAGCCACTCTACGAAAGAGTTCCTGGCCTGCTGCGGGGTTACCTGGAGTTGGTTTACGACCTCGGCAATCGGCCGTCTTTCCGTCTGATAGAGGCGCTCTTGTATCAGAGCCCTTTTTACGACGTCTCGGCACAGAGCCTGATGTTGTCGCTCATCAGCCAAGACGACCGTCCGTTTGTTCTCAGCACACCGCGGCTGGACAGCGAGACAAGTGTGCATATCACGACGCCCTTTGCCAATCCGGCGATCGATGACCTATTTGCGATGAAGCGCACCCCAAGGCCATTCCCGTGGATAAAGGAACGAATGAGCGTTGCCGACGGAGACGATGCAGTCTTCCACAGTTTCCTGACCGAAGAGCAACCCAAGCCCTACGATGGTTATTCCGGCGACGGCATGCGTTGGCGCTACTTCGGCCATGCTTGCATCCTTGTCGAGACGAAGGACATGAGCATCCTTACCGATCCTGTTCTCAGTTACACGTTTGAGAGCGGCATCTCGCGCTACTGCTATGAAGACCTGCCCGACGTGATCGACTATGTCTTAATCACCCACAATCATCAGGATCACATCATGTTTGAGACGATCCTGCAGTTGCGATGCCGAATCAAGTGCGTGGTCGTGCCTCGATGCTCCGGCGGATCCCTACAAGATCCTTCACTCAAGTTACTGCTCCAGCGCATCGGTTTCACCAACGTCATTGAACTCGACGAACTTGAAGGAGTACATGCTGGTGACGTCACAATCACCGGGCTGCCCTTTCTGGGCGAACATGCTGATCTGGATATAAGAAGCAAGCTCGCGTATCTGGTCCGTCTTAGGCACCGTTCCCTCATCTTTGCAGCGGACTCGTGCAATCTTGAGCCGATGTTATATGAGCACGTTCAGCGTCTCGTTGGCGATGTCGACATCCTTTTCCTTGGTATGGAATGCGACGGCGCACCACTCACATGGATCTATGGCCCGCTGATCACTCGGCCCGTGCAACGCACCATGGATCAGTCGCGCCGCCTCTCGGGCTCGAACTGCCGTAAAGGAATTGATATTGTCCGTCGCTTCCATTGCAAGCAGGTATATGTCTATGCGATGGGACAGGAACCATGGCTCAACTACATCATGAGCGTGAAATACACCGACCAGTCAGGCCCGATCGTTGAGTCGAACGCCCTGATCGAGCACTGCAAGAAGGACGGAATTATCGCCGAGAGGCTATTTGGCGAGAAGGAGATACTGCTTCCCTGACAGATGTGCAGTCAACAGCTGCTTCTTTCACAGGGATATTAAAATATGCATAACGTTCATCCATTAGGTGATTTTCTAGAGACCGACCCAAAAGGCTACCTCATCTCGGGCGTCAGTCCGGACAACCTCATCTCCCCCTGGAGGGAAGCCGTTGATTATGCGACGAGGCTTGAAGTAAGCCGCTGGGGAAAGCAGCTCCATAGCTTGTATCTCAGGGGGTCGGTGGCCCTGGGAAAGGCCGTTCTCAACCGTTCAGACATCGATCTTTTTGCCGTGTTGTTCGATGAAGAGTCAGCCACGCATCAGGTTCTCCCATGGTCAGAGCAAGAGCTCGAGGACTTCTATATACGATTTCCTTTTCTCACTAGCATTGAGTGCTCTCATATATCCCTCGCCCAAGTACACGGCCCATTTCACTACTATCGATTCGTCATGAAGGTCTCTTCTTTGTGCATTTATGGATGTGACCTTTTGCCGACGCTTGACGGCTACACGACGGACGCTCCCATCGCGGAAGAGTGGTTCCGCATCTTTCCACATCTCGTCAACCGGTTCATCCTGGAAATGAAGGAGTCTGGGGACTACAAGCGCCGTAAGCGTCTCTGCATGGACATGATGAAGACGTTTCTTCGCTCAGGGATGCTCCTGGTTATGCGGCGGAAGTCAGCATATACGCGCGAACTATATCCGTCGTACCAGTGCTTCTCAGATTTCTATCCCGAGGAGGAGTCGGCTATGAGGCGCTGCCTCGAACTCGCAGTCAACCCTATCTCTGACCAACAGACTTTATTACCTTTTGTTTTCAGGCTTGCTGAATGGATGCACGGAGCTGCCGAGGCAGAGTTTGGCAGCATTGAACTACTCCCTGTCTCACTTATAAGTTAGCGACGCTGCTTCAACACCTGTCGCAAGAAGCAAACCCGCTAATTAAACCATGAACCCATCAACATTTACAGGTTGTTCAAAGTCTAAGGAACGCTGGAAACAGGAAACTCCCTAGACAAGCTTCACACACAAACGATAAATACCCGAGAAAGGTAGACGCAGTGGCAGAGCATTTTGAACGGATCGTCATCGTTATGTTCGAGAACGCTACTCGCGAACTGGTTCTCGGCAACCCATATATGAATTCGCTTCGAAAGAAGGGCGTATTCCTCGACAACTCATTCGGTCTGACTCATCCATCGCAACCGAATTACATTGCCACCGTGGCGGGTGACACATTTGGATTCAATGGCGACGACCCTTACTGGGTTGCTCCCTACCCTGACACCGCAGACCCCAATTCCCAACCCCCTGTGACCAGCATTGTCGATCTTCTGGAAGCCAAGGGACTGACGTGGAAGGCCTATGCGGAGAATCTAAAGCCGGTAGATATCATTCAACCTCCTGCTAAGTTCTTTTATCCACCCCCCAATTTCTTCTATCCTCCTTTTGCAGCGAAAGTGAGTCCAGACTCGGACCCACTATTTTCACGAAGGCACGTTCCCTTTCTCTCTTTCCCAAATATCGTCACCAACCCCACACGTGCCGCCAATATCGTGAATGCGCAGTCGACATTTGAGTCAGATCTCGCGGCTGGTAAGTTGCCGAACTATAGCTGGTATATCCCCAACCTTCTGAACGATGGCCACTCTGTCCTGAATAGCGATGGCCAGCCTGACTCATCACTCCCAAGCGAAAAGAACATGCGCAACATCGCTACGTTCCTGAAGGGATTCCTAGGCGAAGACCCCCTCAAGCGTTTCCCGCCGAAGACTCTTCTCAACATCACTTTTGATGAAGCATTCCCTTACACGGAATATGGCATTTACAACTTGTTGATTGGAGACCTGCTGGAGCCAGGCACGACCCAAAGCCAAGCCAACAATCACTACAACCTACTACGTACCATTGAAGACAACTTTGAAATTGGGACCCTCGGTCGTAACGACGCACCCAGCGAACCACTTCATTTTCTAGCCAAGCGCAAGTGAGATATATGAGCGTTACTGCCGTTACTGCATTAGCTGATTTACCAATGAAACGCGGGCCGCCAAGTAGTTCGTTAACAGCCCTCTTCTTATGTCTAGTTAGCAAGTAATCTCGCTCTTTGCACCCGCGATTATTTGGAAGCGTCGACTTATCTCTCAACATGGGAGATAAGGTGTTACTGCGCGCTGACGTATTAAAAAATGGTAACTGTGGGAGTTAGATAACCTCTCTTTTGATTTGCCGTATATTGCACGAGTAGGCTATCATCCAAACTACTGCAGGGTGTTAGGTTCAGTATTCGTGATGCTCGCTCTCATAGATGGATAGTCAGAACACCCTAAAGAAAGCTGGCTGCTGCCAGTCGAGACAGGAATGAAAAAGACAACTTATGTATTGGGTATAGCTTCTGGCGCTCTTCTGGCGCTCAACTGGAGATTCCTTTTGAAAGAAGGAGTTAAGGCGGGTGTCAAAGTCGGGCGAGAGGTTAAGAAAGTTTCCGCTCAGACGTTAGAGGATATCCAAGATGCCAGCGCCGAGGCACTGCAGGATTTAGCAGACAAGGATGCGTCTGCTGCAAAAAAGAACGTTACTGCGTAAGGGTGTCGTGGGTTACTAGTTATCTGACTAAGTCATTCCCAATTAGGTAAAATATTGTTTATTTGTTTGCTAGTAAACTTACCGTCGTGCTAGGCTCTAAACCGATGGAAAACTCGAAGCCATTAAAACAAAGGGGCAAGCCCCCCGTTCAGTCGAAGGCTCCTAACTCAGGTGCTACCGCTGGAAAGCGCAATAGGACGCCGGAGTCAGCAGCGCCGGCAGTGGACGTTATCCATGTCACCAACGCAGAGAAAGAAAACACACAGGAGGCGGTCATGCAACAAGCGAGCGGAGTATCCATGGTTAATGGGCTGAAAGCGGCTGGCGAAGCGCTTGTTATCCCAGGAGCGAGTTTGGCGTTAGACGGAAACATCAAAGATGCATCAATTCACATGGCTGGGGCTGTCGTTGCTCGGGTTTTGTTTGGCCCAATCGGTTGGGCCTACTTCGCCGTTGACTCATATTCCAAATCCGTCACCGGGAAGAGCCTTTACCAGAGTCTCACCAGCAAATAGAAATCTTAGCCACCTTTGGGCGTGCTAGAAGTTATCTGTCATCTGGATGGGAGCCTTGGTTTGCCGCAGGGGCCAGCGAGACGATATGAATTCCTTCTGGTGCGCCCAATTTGGGCGACAGATGATCGATCCGCTGAGGCATCAAAAGCCCACCTCTCCATCGCGTGGTGGCTAGGTTCTGTGCATGCAGACGCCCACCCTGCAAATGCGGGTTCAGGAATCCGGACTGAATTCTGCTTTGGGAATGCATTGGCATCTTCAACTGCCGTATCTTGGACGCGAATCCTTCTCGGCTTCGAGCCTGGATGCCGTTCTTTCCATCTCATTTCATCCGTAATGCCGCATTCTGTGTATTCTCCCGGTCAACTCGCCGATAACAGGCTGCCGGTCAAAGTCAGAAGAGGATTTAGCGCTCCATGCCGAACAAACCCGAGTTCCACCTCCAGTCGTCAATTCCAGGTCGCGAACGTTGGGAGGTAGAGGGTTTGATTGGCAAGGTCAGCCTGGCATCCCATCTGGAGCAGGCATTGCGATCAGAAGAAGGAGTTACCTTCGCTCATGCCAATCCAATTACCGGCAGGATCTTAGTCCGCTTCCAAATTGATCGTGGTGTTCATTGTAGTTTTTTGATTCAGACTCACCTTGAATCGATATTGATCCAAGGCATCGTAGAGCCACCTCCTTTTAAAACAGGGAAAGGAAATGCTCTCGTACAGTTGCTCGGGAGCTCGCCGCTAGCGCGCAGTCATGGCGTAGCGGTGGCATTGTCTATCGCTACTCAAATAGTCGCTGTCGCTAGACGTTTTACGTTGATTTCAACAATCAACCTGGCCATCAACAGTGCCGGACTTGCGGCTGCGACAGGACCGAGTCTCGGGTTTATGACTGGGCTGTTGATTGTGATGGTTGCGGTTGAAGGTATTCTGGAGCATTTCCGAACAGTCATGTGGGAGCGGCTTGCCCGCGATATGGAACAGCGCATCCGCGAGCCCCTGATCCGACACATACAGCACTTGGATGTAAGTTTCTTCGAGAGCCAGGGCAGCGGCCGGCTCATGAACCTTATAGGGGACGATGTCGCAAAGATCGGCCGGTTTGTTGAGAGCACCGGTGACAATCTGGTGGAAGGTATCATTAGCGTCGTTTGGGCAGGAGGGATGCTACTCTGGCTGTCTCCCAGCCTCTTCGGACTATCGGCCCTTCCGCTTCCATTCGTCATGTTGGCAGCGTGGTCCCTTGGTCCGATGGTATCCAGGAAAATGGCCCTTGAGAGTACGCGTTCCGGGAACTACACTCAGCACCTTAGCAATAGCCTAGCCGGTATCATCGATATCAAAAATTTCACCGCTGAAGAGAGAGAATCAAACAAATTGGTCAAGTATGCCTTGACCGCCAATGAAGCGTCTGTCGAGGCGGCTTCTGCATCATCCATGCAATATCAGGCAATTCAGGGGCTCTTTGGCGCTGGCTTCACACTTGCGATCGGTTACGCTGGCTCACTGGTCATGAGTGGGCAAGTATTGCCTGATCGCACTCTCCATGTTTTGTATTGGTTTCCCAATTTGATGAGTTCAGTCTCTAAGTTGCACGGCGTTGTTAAGCAATATCACTCGGCAGTTCATGCTGCGGAGAACATTCGGACCGTTATGACACTCCAGCCGAGCATCGTCAGTGGTCCTGTCGCACTACCTGCCAAGGCCAGCGAATGCGAAATAACCTTCGACTCCGTTGGGTTTGCTTATGAGACTGGCACGAGCATCGTGACCAACGTATCATTCACTGTGCGGCCAGGCCAGATGCTTGCCATCGTCGGCCCGACTGGTTCGGGAAAGAGCACTCTACTGCGACTACTGCTCCGGCACTATGACGTGAGTGAGGGCCGCATCCTAATGAATGGGGAGGATATTCGCGAACTGGACCTCCGTGATCTGCGAAGGTCCGTCGCGGTTGTCGGCCAAGAGGTGTACCTGTTTCAAGGTTCCGTGAGGGACAACGTGCTGTACGGCAGACCGGACGCGGCCACTGACGAATTGGAAGAAGCCCTGCGAAATTCTGGCACGGAGACGTTTCTTCCTGACCTGCCATATGGCGACGAATCGGATGTAGGCGAACGAGGCCAACGCTTATCGGGAGGCCAACGTCAAAGAATTGCGATTGCACGGGCGCTGCTGAAGGGAGCTCCTGTGATGGCCATGGATGAAGCAACCTCTCACTTGGACTACGAAACCGAGTCCATCGTTCAACGTTCGATCCGCAGATCCGCCGCAGGCCGGGCCCTCATCGTTGTGGCCCACCGGTTATCGACTGTGCGCCACGCCGATGAGATTGTAGTTCTTGAAAGCGGCCAGATTCGCGAACGCGGAACGCATGACGATCTCATCCAGCAAAGTGGCCTGTATGCCTCCTTGTGGAGGCTGCAGAACGGTACCTCAGACGAATCTTCGCACCAAGAAACTCAGTTTTCGACTAGGACTGCGAAGCGACGGGAAAGCTTATAGAAACTTCAAAGCGTTCTAGAGGCAGGCTGCCGTCAGTTCAATTCTGACTTGGCGATGGTACAGCTCAAGACACACAACTATTCATCGAAGGAGCAAGCAATGATGATCGATAACGACGGAGCAGATGACACAGTCTATCGGGTAGTCCTGAACCACGAAGAGCAGTATTCGATTTGGCCCGCAGGCAGGGAAAACCCGCTGGGCTGGACGGATGGCGGTAAGACAGGCACGAAGACGGAGTGCCTGGCCCACATTGATGAGGTGTGGACCGATATGCGCCCGCTTAGCCTGCGTCTGGAGATGGAAAAGGACGCCGGACAACAGAACACAGGCGCTAAGGCACCGATCGGGTCGCACCGCGTGGATGCTCATGACGATCTCCTCATGTACCTTTCTCGGGGAAATCATCCCGTGGAACCAACTGCCAAATCTGTGGAGCAATTCCTTGAGCGGATAGAATCCGGCTATGTCAATATAAAGTTCACTGACACGCGGGGCGGTACAGTGCTTGGGATTAAGCTCGATCCTGTTGAATGCAAGGTTGCCGGAGATAAGCTTGAACACCAACCGCGCAAAGCGCATATCGTCGGCGAACTTACACTCAACTATCAACCGGTGCGGCTGATCGCCGATGTCGAACTCGACTCCCTTACGGGGTTCGGCCACCTTGAAATTACTGGGGGCGTTTCTTGACGTGTCTTCTGTACTAAAGCCAATTGCGGTTTCCACATCGTAGATAACTGCAATCAAGGCCCTACTGAAATGAAGATAATCTTGATTGGTCCGATGAATGTTGGAAAGAGCACTGTTGCGCGCCTTCTCGCGGTTCGATTGGGGATTCCGCGTCATTCACTTGATCAGAACAGGTGGGGCTATTTCAAGGAGATCGGTTTCGACGAAGATCATGCGCGTCAGCTCTACGAGACAGAATCTATTGAGGCCGCCTTGCACTACTGCAAACCGTTTGAAGTGCACGCCGTGGAACGCCATTTGGCTGAGCATTGCGACGGTGTGATTGACTTTGGAGCAGGATACTCTGTGCAGAAGGATCCTATGCTGCAGGAGCGGATACGAAGGGCTTTAGCCCCTTACCTTAATGTCATCCTCATGCTCCCCTACTCAGATGACGACGCATCTATCGCTTGTTTGAACGACCGCACAGCCGAGAATCTACGTGGCATAAATGAGGAGTACATCCGGGATTCTGTAAATCGTTCCCTTGCAAAACTCGTCGTCTACACGCATGGACGGACGGCAGAAGAGACCTGCGATGATATCGTACGTGTCCTGCTAGTCCAGTGAAGTTGAGTCTTCCTATTTTGCCAAACGTTTTGAGATGAGGCCGATCCAGTGAAGACGAATGCAAAAGTGCACCTTCTTCGATTTCAAAGCCAACTCACGCTGCCTTCCAGAACAGTACATGTATGGAGGACTGAACTGGACGGCCGAAATGGCGAGACTGCAGCGTTCCAAGTTCTCTCCTCTGATGAACGAACGCGAGCTTTGCAATTTCGATTTGATCGCGATCGCAGAAGGTTTACCGTCACCCGCGCTACACTCCGCCTTCTTCTCTCCATGTACGTGGCCATTCCCGCGGATCAGATCGTCTTCGTCTACGGTGCGAGCGGAAAACCCGAACTGATTTCTGGCGGCCTCCAGTTTAATTTATCTCATAGCGGGGAACTTGCTGTGATTGCTATCAGCGCTAACACCCCGGTTGGTGTCGATATTGAACAATTGAGCAGAATCATCGATTGCGAAGCGCTGATCGCCAGCTTCGCATCACCGAGGGAACGCGACGCCTTCGCCGCGTTGCCGCAACAGGACAGGAGGTTAGCATTTTTCCACTGGTGGACACGGAAGGAAGCAGTCATTAAAGCCACGGGTGTGGGACATTCACAGCCGTTGGACAGCTTTGATGTCCCCATTCTATTCAGTGACGCGACGATGCCCGTGTTCTGGTCGATTGAGAACGAACTAAAGCTAACCCTCGAAGATATCTCGCTGCCGAGTGACTACATCGGCTCGTTGGCGATATGTGGCGAGGCGTGCTCTATCGAATTCGGTCAAACTAATGGTCTTGATTTCTTCCAGCGTTTCTCCTCTTAAGTTTTTGGCTCCTGCATTTCTTGTTGACAGCCGCGGCCCTCAATCCCTCGGCTGTCCATCCTCGATCCGGTTTCACTTGTGATAGATCTGTCCCGTGAGGGCAACGCATATGTGTGGCAGATCATGGCATAGAGGGATAGACCGTCACAACAGGAGACTTTTCCCAACAATCACAGTGCGAAAGTTCGTTTTGAGTTTGCTACTACCCAATCAGCAGCTATTCTCAACGGACGAGTATGCTCGGTACGTGCCCAGTTTGTCGGCGCCAGGGCTATCGCATTCTTTAGATTATCTGCGACCAGAAGGAGCAACGCAGGTAGCAGGGTGCTTCCAGCAGCGCGCATAACCAACGAGAGTCCTCTTCTACGCTCTGCTCCCTGGCCATCGCACGCACCTGCCGATAGTGCGGGCTTTTTATAAGGAAGCTGCTATAGAGACAGCCAGACGAGCAATCGAGGCTGACCCAGATTTCGTCTTCGGGTACAACATCCTTGCCTTTGAGGTCGTTCCTTATTGCCGCCTTGCGTTGGGCGGCCCGGTGCTCTTCCATACTCCTGAATGCTGTCCCCGTTAAATCGACATCGCAGCGATTCGGGAAGAAAATAGGATCGCTCTAAGCGTCAGCTTCAGAGCGGCGCCAGTTTCACACCGAACCTTCGGCTGTCGAGACTATTGAATGACACTCCGCGAACTCGTTTACAGATCCGGACCACTTCACGAAGAATTGGCGTCATTCAGTATCGATGTATGTCATAAAAGTTGTTGCTCTCAGGAAGTGCAAAATAAAAGGAGGGATCGAATGTTTTATGTTCCTTGGAGAAATAGGGGGCACCTCAAGAAACGGAATATTACGTACTCTAAGGGCTGCGGAAGGTCGCTGACGGGTTTCGGAGGGGTCTATGGCTGCCTTTGGCGACTCTCTTGTTGTTCCAAAGGGTGATCGCAGGGACGACCAGGTTGAGGCCGCTGGCTCTGTGGCGTTGGTTCTTGAAGGCCCGGTCGCGGATCTGCTCAAAGGGGACCATGACACGGCTTTGGCGAATCTGGGGTCCTCTCCGAAAACGGACATTTGAGCACGATAAGCCTGTTTTGAGGTACGAAGAGGCCTGAACTTGCCCGTGGAGAGCCTTCCGCCTCGCCATTGATAGTCACCTGTCAAATTAATATGTTCCCAGCCGAGTGGAGAGAAGTACTTGAGCAGTTCAGGATCGACCACCGCCCGGTCCCGAGAAGGAACCAAAATCTCCAATGCTCTGCGTCTTTGAGCTTGAGAATAAGAGGAAGATAGAACGCCCAAACGGGCAGAAAGAAACTGCAGACCGATCAGAAGTGCCAGCTCGAACATCCGCCGTCCCTAAAAACCACCAGAGCAACATCCTGTACCTCGTTCAATACTGCTCGGTTCGCTATTTTGCTGCTCGTTCAATGATGATTTGCTTCACCCGTTTACCTAGCTCTGCTGAGAACTTTTTATAGTCGTATCGCAGCAGGGAATCGGTATCGATGTGGACCTCGCAAAAGATGATAAGAGCACATCGCAACCTCCCGACATAGCGATCTCTAGAAAATTTTAGCAACCGCCGATGCACACACACAACTGTGGAGATGCCCCTTCGTGGCTCTGTACGCAAATATGTGGATACCGAAAAGTGTGTTGACGATTCGAATAGCTCGCTACAAGTTGTGCATGGTGACACAAATTTGCGATGCCACAATAACGTGTACACGGCGGCGGATAGTACCGCGTGGCCGTTGGGTTGTGAACCGCAAAGCCCAATCCCGAAAGGAGGACGTGACACCGCTATCGACTACGGCTACACCGTCAAGACAGCGAAACGGTTGACGGTGGTGGCTCATTCTCTTTCTCACAAGCGATCGCCGATTAGGGACTGCGGTAGTTGAGCGAACAGACGCATCGTCGGCAGATTGGATTCGTGGCTACATCCAAGTGAAAGCGGAAAGAACGGGCAGCCCGGCTATTCAAAGCTTGCTCCAGCGTCTCTTTCTCAATAGAAGCAACAGGCGGGTGGAAAAAACAGGGGCGGAGATTCCCATCAACTTCGAGCACCGCGGAGACCCAGGGAGCGTTACAGGTCGGAGCTTTGGGCTCCGTATTGGTAAGGTGCTCGCGAAAGCGCGTCGTCAACCGGCGGAGCTTGGCTTCACCTTCAACGATGAAACCTGTCTGGATGTCGGTTTGGTGATTGACAATGAGGAGTTCGATCTCCTCCTCCAGGGCTTGCAGTTCAAGCGGGCTAAGCGCGATTTCGTCCTGCCTCTCCGCGTGCCAGGGTTGGTCGCGGTTGAAGGCCGTGGAGGACAAGTCGGCAGGCAGGAAGGATATGCTATTCAGCGCCAGCAAATGCGCGGATTGCACCGTGGCACGAAGGTGGCGATGGTTCTTCTTCTGGAGGGTTACACGGGAAAGTACAGGTAAATCGGGGCGGAGGCTGCGAACGCTTTCGACGCCAAGTGCGATGGTCTGGAATGCTCTGGGGATACGACGGATGGAATTGTGAATCTCTGGAGGGCCGTCGAGCGACAAGATGACCTCGTCCACGAGCGAGGCGACAAGTGCGGATCTCTTGTGAAGCAAAAGACCGGTGGTAAGGAGCGTAACGCGAATGTTCAGGTCTCGGAAGAACTCGCAGATCGCTTGTAGTTCACGGTTGAGGAGCGGTTCTCCGCCGGAGAGAACGACTTGGCGGACCGCCAGGTTTTTGATGGACTCGCGATGGCGCTCCAGAGCAGCTGCGGCTAGCGCCTGGCCATCGGTGCGTTGCCAGATATCGCACATGACGCAACGACAGTTGCAGAGTGTGTGCGTGTTGAGGAGCAGGATAGGAAGTTTCGCGAGAGCCCCGGAACTCGCATCCATGGTCGTGGGCAGAGGAGATGGGGCGGGAGCAGGTTCTATCTGATGGAGCAGCATCGGACCTCCTTGTTGCCGAGGCGAAGTTTGCCGGGGCCGAGAACATGTTCCGCCGAGGCGAAGAGTGCTGGGACCGGAGCGCGCAACCAGCGCTGATGGCCAGCGACTTCAAGCAGATGCAGACCTTTGCGTTGTTCATCCGAAAGGCGTGCATAAAGAGCGGGTGACGCGAGTTGAACCCGTCCCCCCAGAAGAACCAGTTCTACCTCGGCGAAGGTGAGCGCGGCCATGGTTTGCGCGGGAGAGACGTGACGGTCCCGAACCGCAATGAGGTCGGCTCCATCACCGGGCGCGATGCGGCCTTGACCTCGGGTGATCTTGAGGATCGCTGCGGGATTGCTTGTGACCATGTCAAAGAGAGTTACGGGGTCCACCGAGTGGCTCCTCACAAGAAACTGAACTTCATCGAGAAGGTCGCCGGAGCTGGTGAGAGGAGAGTCGCTGCCTAAAGCGATGCGATGGACTGCGGTGATGTGAGATGCGGGCGGGGTCTGGTGGAAGAGGAAGAGATTGGAGGTGGGGCAGAGTACAAGCGCCGCGCCACGGTCGTTGAGAAGGTCAATCTCGGCCATAGTCAGGGCAAGGCCGTGCACCACGACGGTACGCTTGTCGAGAAGGTGAAGACGATCCAGTTCGAAGATTTCGTCGCGGCTCTGGCCGTCCGTGCCTTCGGCGGCGTGAAGAATATAGGGCTGGTCTTCGGGTGTAGCCCGGTGGGCTTCAGCAAGGTTGGAACCGAAGGTAAGAGAGTGAGACCAGCCAAAGTCTCTGACGACGTCAACCGGGAAGTCTGGGGAAGTGAGCGCAGGGTGAATCGGGTTGTGATGGCACACCGTCGTAACGCCGCAGAGGAGGTTGCGAATCGCTCCCCACCAGAGGCGTGTGTCGAGGGGAACCTGGAGGTGCAGGTCGATGAGGTCAGCGTAACCCTGATGGATTTCATTGGCCCACTCCACTGCGTTGTAATAAGGAGCCGCATGGGGAGGTCTTCCCAGGTTTGGGAAAAGGGCGAACTCCAGATGGTCATGGGCGTTGATCAAACCCGGGAGCAGGACGTAGCCACTTAGGTCGAGCAGATCGGACGCGGCCGACCGCACCCCGATTCTTACCTTCGCATCCTCGATCAACAGCGAGTCTGAACTCCACTCTTGCGAATGGATACTCCATGGGGCATGGCTCAGCTCCAGAATTTCCTTAACGACGACGGTGGCGCGTGTCTCAGCAACCTTTTTTCGAAGGCCGAGCAGATAAATCGCTGGGAGATCGCCGAGCTTCTCATAATCGGCTAGCTTGTTCGCTTGGACGAAGATAAAACGTTCAGGAATGTCGAACGAGGGCTCCTCGAGAGAGGAGAGATTGAAGCCGTACTCGGCGAAGCTGGCGACAATGTCTGGGAGCAGGCGCGAGTGAGCGACCAGACGACCTCCACCCTGCTCTGCTTTGTAGCTCCGCGTCCATCCTTGCTGTGTGGCTGTGATGGGATGCAGGTCGGAGAGAAACACATGCCCGCCGGGCTTGAGGACGCGTGCGCATTCAGCGGCAAAGCCGGATAGGTCATCGACGTAACCGAGGACGAAGGAAGCCAGTATAAGATCACAGGAGTTATCAAAGCAGGGAAGGGAGGACGCCGCGCCGAGGTGAAGCACCGTGGCGGCGGAGATCTTCTGGCGCGCCCGCTGCAGCATGGCCGGGGAACTGTCGCACCCGGTCACGGAAAGGGGCGATTGCGCTTCCAAACGCTGAAGCCAGCGACCGGTTCCGCAGCCCACGTCGAGGATACTGGCTCCCGCGATGGCCGGAAGAAGCCTGGGGAGCTCACGTTCTTCGAGCGCCAGGATAGGGTTTGGTTGGTCGTCGTAGACCTCTGCCCAAGCCTCAAAAAAGGCGCTGGGCGAGGCAGCTTGTAGCGATGCGGTCATAGCTACAGACTCTCCCGCTTTGGCTTGCGTAGGGCGATGAGCTGGTTGGCCCAGTGAAGCTCGATGGGGAAGCTGTAGACATGAAAGCGGTATCGCCAGGCGCTGAGAAGCTTCAGAAACGTTCGGCTCCAGCGGGAAGCTCGAATATCCTGCACGGTCGGCCAACGCGAGGCAACTACGGTCTCGAAGTTGTCGATCAATCTTTTGGTCTTTTGCTTGAGCCAGGGAGCGCTGGTATCAATGCGGAGGGTATAGTTCATCCACTCCGGCGAAGCCCAACCCGCAGGAGTGTCCGGAAACGCGACTTCGATCTTCCCATACATCTCGCCGCCGGCTTTGTGGGTTTGGGGCGTCGGGGTGTAGTGCTGAATGATGATCTCGGAATGGGGATTGATGCGCTTGATCTTGCGAATGAAGCGCAGCGTCTCGCGAGTGTCGCGGTCCGGATCATTTGGATTGCCGATGACGAACGAGAACTCCGGGATAATGCCGAACTGGCGCGTCCGCCTTGCGATATCCAGCGTCTGCTCTGTGGTGATTCCCTTTTGCATCTCCTCGAGAACCCAGTCCGAGCCGGACTCCGCGCCGAAGAAAATCATGGTGCAGCCGGCGCGCTTGATGGCGGCAAAGGTCTCGTCCGAGTAGCGAGACATGATGTCCACGCGCGCCTCGCACCACCAGCGGAGATTGAGGTGAGCCATGCGATCACAGAGCTCTCGGGCGTGATCCTCCCGAAGGAAAAAATTCATATCGTAGAACTGGACGGAGTCTGCGCCATAGGCCTCCACGAGATGCGTGAGGATGGCGACGGTGCGCTCCGGCGACTCGAACTTCTCTTTGTTGCCGTAAGCCGCATGCACTCCGCAGAAGCTGCAGTTGAAGGGGCAGCCGATGCTGGCGTGGTGGACGGCGGTACGCTTACCGAAGAAAGACGGTCGCAGATACTTCTCCACCGGAAGCCTATGGAAGGGCGACCAGGGGAACTCGTCCGGGCCCTTCATGGGACGTTCGCCGTTATCACGACGTAGGCCGAAAAGGTCCTTGTAGAGCAAGCCCTTCACGCTGTCCAAGGGGCGCTCGCCTCGCAGCGCCTGTAACAGTTCCACGAGGGTGTCTTCACCTTGACCGCGAACGACGTAATCCACATAACGTGCATTCAGGGCAGCGTCGGGATAAATGGATGCGAAATAGCCGCCCCAGCAGATAGGGACTTCGGGCCGAAGACGGCGCACTTCGCGGGAGGTCTCCATGGCGGCGACCATCTGGGGGCCCGGCATGGCGGAGACGCCAAGAAGCTGTACCCGGTTTTGGGCGATGAGTTCCAGGATGCGTCCGGTTGCGTCCTCTTCAAGGTTGCCGTCGACGATCTCGTACTCTTCTTTTCCTTCCAGTGCTGCCGCGAGGGCTAGGATGGCAAGTGGAAGCCGGCGATTCCTGGGACGCGTTGCGCGTGGATGATAGAGGATGATCATGCCGGGACCTCGGCCACGAAGATGTGGAACTTCGACGGTGTGCGGCGCCTTTGCAGCTTGGCGCGGAGCGGCCGAAGAGCCCAGTTAAGGCCGTAAAACGGTTTGAGTATGCGCCATTGAATTCCGAGGCCGGCGGCCATGGCCTTAAGGCGCTCGGGAGTTAGAAACTCCATGCTTGCGAGCGAGTTGGAGGAGATGCCATATCGAGCCTGGAAGTTCTTGTGCTTTTCTTCGACCATCTCTAGACCGCTGCGTTCGCGACGGTACCACGGCGTATCGGCGATCACCACAGAGCCACCTCGGCGGGTGCAACGTATAGCCTCGCCGAGGCTTCTCACGAAGTCTTCCGAATAGTGAAACGAGGCATTGAAGATAGCGAGATCGAAAGTCCCTTCTGTGAAGGGAAGCTCGTCAAGGCTGGCCTGTACAAGGGGAAACATGGAGGAGACATGCGTGGCGTAGTGAGCGGCTGCCCCAAGTCCGTCGCTGTTGCCTGTTTGCAGGTCTACTGCCACCGGCTGGTGCCCAAGCAGGGAGAGTCGATAGCTCAACCACCCATTGCCGGCTCCGAGATCGAGTATCCGCAACGGGCGAAACTGCCGGGCGGCAAGCGGGGTGACGAGATGGTGCTCCAAATGCCGGAAGGTGTTGGCACGAATGAACCACTGCTCGCTGAGCTTGCCTGTGATGTCTTTGAAGGGAAGAGCAAGGTAGTAGGCGGGATCGTTGCTTCCGCGGGCCTCTGCCGCGCGAATGAACTCATATGCCGCCAGGAATGGCTGGAAGAAAGAGGCGCGATCCGGTGAAAGACAACGCCAGATACCGCCCTCGCGTGAGGTGACGGTGTTGCAGCGGGAACAAACGCTGGAACGCACGTCGGCCCTGACTTCGATGAGCGGAGCTCCGCAACGCCAGCAGGCGAGCAGGGTGACGTCGCCGAGAGTTGGCACGGAACCTGGATCCACCGCCGTCTGCGTCGCGCTCATGGGGCCACCCGTTCGAAGCAGAGGAGAACGTGGTCGCCTGTGGTGCGCAGCAGGGGGATGGTGCCGAGATAGCTCTCAAGACGGCAGAGCATGTTGAAGATTCGTGGATGCCGACGTGCCCAGAGCTCAAGGTAAGAGGGTGGGATCGCGACGCCGATGCCGGTCGTGGAACGAAGCCGAAAGTACGGTTCAAAGGCGCGGCGCAGATCGCTCAAGCTCGGATAGTAGACGGCGAGTGGAGCTCCATTGAGGGTAGCCTCGGAAGACCTTTTGCATCGGCGCAGAGCTTTACCGGGCTGTCCGCGGAGAAGATAGTAGAGGATCTCAATGAGGCAGATGCGGGTAGAAAAGCAGAGCAGAAGCGGTCTCCCGCTTTTGACGAGGGTGGAGAGCGCCGCAGCGACGGAAGCGAGGTCTCGAACGCAGTTCAGGCCGGAGAAGTTCGAGAAAGCGCCGTCGAAGCGGTCTGCCGGATCGAGCGAGTCGATGCTCTCTGTGGGCAGCTGCCGGAAGACGATCGGAGTCGCCGGTGAGCATTGCTCCAATCGTGCCTCGGCGCGGGCGATCATCTGCTGGGAGGCGTCGCACGCGAAGACCGAGATGCCGTGCGATGCAAGAAAGAGAGCATCTTCGCCGGTACCGCAGTTGAGCTCCAAAATATGGTCGTTTGCGCGAAACGTTTTGAGCAGCACCTGCCAGACGGCGCTGCGCTGTGCACGTCCAATGCGGGAGTCGGTAAAGACCAGGTCGTACGTGGGTGCGAGCCGGTCGAAGACAGCTCCAGCAGCCAGACCTATGTTGCTTTGGCTCATGCTTCCACCTCGCCGCTCGTTGCGGCGAGCATCTGTCGGGAGGTCACGATGCGGGACTGTAGTTCATCGAGGGTCTCGCGGGTTTCTTGATCGATCGAGCCGGACTGGGTGAGCCGGGCGCGCTGAACCTCGTCGCGCAGCAGCTTGTCGGCGTGGGCATAGTATTCACGCGAGTGGCGGCCGCGTATCTTGATCTCGCGGTCTGAGGATTGACCCCAGGGCTTCAACTGTACGAGCCTGTTTTGAATCTGTTGATAGTACGGCGTTCCTTTGATGGGATAAGAAACCGTGGTGAAGAAAATGTCCGGCTGGGCTTTGCTTACGTGGTTGATGGTGGCTTCGATATCTTCCATCTGCTCCCCTTCGTAGCCCCACATCAGGAACATTCCGGATTGGATATTGCGCGCGCGTGTCATCGCGACGGCGCGCTGGACCTGTTCAACCTTGACGCCACGGTCCATGGAGTCGAGCAGGCGTTGCGAGCCGGACTCGGAGCCGATCCAGATACGGAAGCAGCCTAGTTCGGCCAGCAGATCGAGCATCTCTTCGTTCAGGCGATCCGCGCGGGAGATGCACTCGAAAGGAATGTGGAGACCCCGGCGGCGCATCTCGACAGCGTAGTCGCGGATCCATTGGTGATTGATGGTGAAGACATCGTCGGAGACCCAGGCAATATCCGGGCTGTACTCCTTTAGTAGCCAATCCACCTCATCGACTACCTTGATGGGATTGCGGCGGCGATGGGTCTGGCCGTAGACCTGGTGCGAGCACCAGCGGCACTTATAAGGGCAGCCCCGTGCAGTGATGAAGTTGATGGAACCTTGCTTGTGATGGGTACGCCACGTATCCACGTAACGCTGGATGTCGATTGCTTGGCGGGCGGGCCAGGGCTGCGCATCCAGGTCGGCGATCTGGCCGCGTGGTGGATTTTGCTGGAAACCGCCAAGGTTGTTGAGGTAGGCGATGCCGGCGATCTTCGAGCGCCAGTTCGGGTCATCGCGGTCGGCGTGAGCCCGCAGCGCGGTTAGAAGCTCTTCCATAGTGCCCTCACCCTCACCAAAGACAACAACCTCGGCTCCGGCTTCGAGATATTCCTGGGCGTATGCACCTGGCTCGGGACCACCTACAATAACTCGCCAGCCGGCTTCTTTCGCAACGCCCATGATCTCCACCGCATTGCCGCGGGTCATGAGGTTGGCATAGATGCCAAGGACGGAGGGGGGCTCGGTGCGGAGATGGTGGAAGAGCGCAGTACGGCTAGAGAACGTGCTGTCGAAGACGTCGACTGCGAAGCCGTTCTTGCGGAGATGCGAGCAGAGATAGAGGATGCCCAGAGGAGCGTAGGGCTTCATGATCTGCATCTCTTTCGGGTCTTCGTAGAGAAAGTAGCCGTGTGTGAGGAGGAGTTCTGGCATCATGCACTCCGGGTGGCGGCGGTGAGATCGGAGATGGGAAGCAAGGTGACCGAGGGCGAGGAAAGCGTGAGCACGTTTCTGTTGCGGCTTACCGGCTCCAGATCGTGAACACGCTTCCAGAGAGACTCACAATCGTTGTGGGGAACAACTGTATGGAATGCCGCAACCTCCGCGTGCAGAGCAGTGCGGAGGGCATGATAGAACTCGTCGGTATAGGCGGCCGTATGGATCGCGCAGAGATCGTCGCTATCCACCCAGTTCCTTTTTGTACCTAGCTGTTCCTGAACGCGATCGTAGAAGATTGTGCCTGGCAGCGGGTAGGAGACGGAGACGCCGATGTCGTCAGGCATCGTCTCGCGGACGAGCTGAATGGTCTCACAGATCTCGTTCCAGCCTTCGCCGGGATAGCCGAACTGCAGAAAGAAGCAGGCGCGGATACCGGCGTGGGCTAAGTGCCGGCGTGCTTCGTAAATCGCTTCGATCGACAACCCTTTGGTCATCGTGTTGAGTATCTTTTGCGAGCCGGACTCAGCACCCATCCAGACCTCTGCACAACCCGCGCGCTTGAGTGCTGCGACCGTCTCTTTGGACAGAAGGTCGGCGCGAGATTGGATCTTGAACGGGAGTGGCTCGCTGTGTCCTTCCACGGCGGAAGCAAAGGCTTCGACCCAATGGAGGTCGAGTGCGAAGACGTCGTCTCCGAACCAGATATGCTCGACGCCGTAAGTCATTTTTAGTTGTTGCAGCTCATCGGCGACCGCCTGAGCAGGACGCAGTTGGAAGCGGCTGCCGGATATGGGCTTGGCACACCAGTTGCAGCGGAAGGGACATCCGCGACTGGCAACGACGTTGGTCGAGAAGGAGCCATGCGCAGAGATCCATGCCTCACGGTAGGGGGCGAGGTCGATCAGATCGCGGGCAGCGAGAGGAAGGCTGGCCCAGAAAGGATTATGTGGCGCCGGTGTTGCGGGTGCGACGAAGGGACGCTGAATCAGGCCGGGGAGAGCTTGAGGTTTGTCTGACTGCAGAAGAGCGCCACATAGCTCGATCAACGTATTCTCGGCTTCGCCGTTGAGGACGTAATCGACATCGTGATCAAGAAAGATATTGGGATGGTCCGTCGCGTCCGATCCATGAGCGATGACCTTGCAGCCATGCTGTTGGGCAAGCTCGGCAAGCGCAAAGGCGAGCTCCCGCATATGGGTGAGGCACATCTTGGTTACGAAGTTGAAGTCGTCTTCGTAGATCACGACAATCTTCGGCTGATGCCGTTCGAGAGCCGCAGTGAAGCCGGGGATGGGCTCCGCGAACATGGAGTCGAAGACCGCGACGGAGAGACCTGCCTCGCGCAGGGCAGTTGCGGCGTAGAGCGTACCCAGGGGCGGGTACGGCTGCATCTTGCGCCACTGCTTGACGTCATGCGCGAGATGGTAGGAATGAGTCAGAAGGACATCCAGCTTCGACCTTCTTTCTGTGAGCTGTGGTTTAGCAGACATCGGCCGACTCCAGGGTTGGGAGCTCACCGCCAGTCACGAGCGACCGACGCTTGACGAGACGCTCGATCAGGCGTGACAACCAGAGTTCCCAAGGAAATGAGAAGAGGCTCTTGTTTAGGCGCCAGCGAATCGGGGCGGAGACCAGGAGTCTGGTCAGTCGGCGGCCAAGCGATGCATTGGACGCTTCGCGGCGGACCTGGTTGAGCAGAAGGAAGTACGTGAGCATGCGGTCCAGCCGGGCAAGCTCATGCCCTTGAAGCCAAGGGAGAAGGTTGGCTCCCAGGGGAAGAAACTGCCAGCCCTCAAGCGTCTGGGGTTCGACGACACCGAGTTCGCGCAGTAGAGGCCATATGGGGATGCCAGGATAGGGCGTGAAGATGTTGGGCGAGAAGCGGACGTTCGGGAACTGGCGGCCGATGTCGCTCATGGTGCGAAAGGTCTGGAGGCGGTCTGCCTCTGTCTCGCCCGGATAGCCGAGGATCAGGTTGAAGTTGACCCGAATACCCGCGAGGGACGCCTTGCGGGCTGTCTCGTACATCTCATCGACACGCTGGTGGCGCTTGTTCATTAGCTTGAGGACGGTCTTCGAGGTGGATTCCGTACCGAAGCCCATGTAGTGTACGCCGCTGTCGGCCAGCAGTTGAACCTCCTGCTGGCTCATGCGGCAGATGAAGTCGGTGGACGCCTGAAAGGTCCAGGAGAACTTCACTCCCGAGTCGACGATACCCTGTGCGATGGCGATGGCACGACGAAGGTCAACGGGAAAGTTGGAGTCGAGAAGCGCTACGTTGGTGATGCGATAACGCTTCACCAACTCGGTCAGCTCCGCCACGACATGCTCCGCCGCATAGGCGTTAAAGCGCCGCTTGTAGACCACCATATCCGTGCAGTAGTTACAGGCATAGGGGCAGCCGATGCTGGTGGCGTAAGCGAGTTCGCGTTTACCGGAGACTCGTTCATAGGCTTCGAAGTCCGTGATGTCGAAGGCGGGGGGCGCGAAGGAATCGAGAGGCTGAACGCGGCGATCGAAGTTCTGGATCAAACGGCCATTGCGCTTCCAGGAGATGCCGGCGATGAGATCGAGTGGTTTGCCGGCGGCGAGTGCCGAGGCAACCTCGACGATCGTGACCTCGCCCTGGCCACGCACGACGATATCAACGTACGGCTCGCGGAGGGTGGACTCCGGGCAGAGGGTGGGATGCCATCCTCCGAAGATCACGCAGGTCTCCGATGCGTGGAGCTTTACGTGTTTCGCGGCGGCGATTGCTCCGCCGATCATGGGGCCGGTGAGGACAGAGATCCCGATGCAGACTGCCGTGACACATTCCTCGCGAATGCGGTCCATGAACTTTGGTTCGATTGCGGCGTCGATCAACACGACGTGGAAGCCGGCTTCGCGGAGGGTGCCTGCGAGTGCGAGGAGGGAGAGTGGCGCACCCAGTGGAGGCCCGTCGTAAGGCGGATAGAACAGAACCACCTTGCCGCTGGTCAGCATGCTGCCTCTGCGCGAGTGCTGGCTAGACGCTTGGCGTCGATTGCGGGCTTGAGCTTGATTTTGGAGCGCTCGTTCAGCTTGTTCTTGAGCCAGAGCTCCGCGGGGAATCTATAAAAATCGTGATCGAGACGCCAGCGAGCGGGAAGCGAGAGTGCCTTTTGTGCAATGCGCGTGATGTGGTCGCGCCGATCAGCGGCAATCGGAATGCGATCAAAGGCAACACGGAGGTAGTCGCGCGTGGTCTGGAGGCGCTTGTGCTCCTTGCCCTGAAGCCAGGGCAGGGTAGTGTAGCGAGGGAAGAAGTCGGCCCAGCCTTCGAGCGTTTTAGGTACCTCGATGCCAAGCTCGATGGCGCGCGCCATAATGGGTGAGCCTGGGTAGGGAGTGAAGATGTTTGTCCAGAACTCGGCTCCCGGAAAGCGCCGACAGACATCCATCATGAAGTTGATAGTCTCGCGGCGTTCCTTGGCACCCTCCCCGGGGAAGGCGAAGATGATGTTGAACGACGGGCGGATGTTCGCGGACAGGCAGCGGGCGGCACTCTCGTAGATCTGGTCGAAATCCTGGAAAGTCTTGCCCATCAACTGCAGGACCGTGGTCGAGCCGGAGTCGACGCCCTGGCATATCTGGTGAAGACCGGCGCGATGGAGCAGCTTCAGATCCTCACGGGAGAGCCGGGCGACCATGTTGGTTGTGGCCTGGATGCTCCATTTGAACTGCGAGCCGGCACGTACTAAGCCTTCGGCGATGCCGCGGGCGCGATCGAGATCGACCATAAAATTATCGTCGACGACCCATAGCATCTCGAGACGGTAGCGCCGTGTGAGATCGACGGTCTCTTCTACGAACTGCTCTGGCGGGAGGGCGTTCCATTTGCGGCCATACACTCCGGCGTTGGTGCAGTAGGCGCAATTGAATGGACAGGCGAGCGAGGAGGTGTACATCGCCCAGCGCTTGCCGCAGCCACGCTCGTACGCGTCGAAGTCGGCGATCTGGTATGCCTTGGGGGGCATGTCTGCCAACGGCTTCAGCGGGCGCTCAGGGGTCATATGAAGCTTGCCGCCACGCTTGAAACCGATGCCTGGAATGAGGTCTGGGGCAGAATTGGCCTGGAGATGCTGGACCAGCTCCAGGAGGGCGTCTTCGCCCTGGCCGCGGACAACATAATCGACGCAGCTAGCCTGAAGGGTTTGGTCGGGCAGCAGAGACGGATGCCAGCCGCCGAGAATAATAGGAAACTGGGGATTCCACTCCTTGACCGCGTTGGCAATCTCCACCGTCTCGCGAATCATTGGTCCAGTCACAAGCGAAATACCCAGGCAAAGCGCGTCGCGAACCTCATCGAGCACGCGCTTTTTGTAGTTCGGAGTGATCGTCGAGTCGATCAGAACAATTTTGTACCCAGCGCGGATAAGTGGAGTCGCGACCGCAAGGATACCTAAAGGGGCCGTGGCCTCCGTGCTTGCAAACGAAGGAAAGAAGAACACGATTTTCTTAGAAAGATTGGTTGATTTCGGCATCGTCTCCGCCTTTAACCCACTTAATCTTGCCCGCTGACCGCGCGTGGAGATGTCAAGGCCCTGTCCAGAAGGTGTCATTCCTTTGCAAGGTCAAATTGAGGCTCTCGCCCTGACATGGAATCTGTGCGATAGCCGAAAACTGGCTGTTTTGCTCCATCGACCTGGGCAACCCGGATCATGGGCAGAAAGATTGTCGGCTGGATGTCATAGTTGGGTGCCATGACCAGCGCATCTTCGTGCCGGATCGGACCGATCTTGCCACTGTTTCAGATGACGCAAGCCGAATTCAACAACAATTGGAGATCACGTCGGGGGAAGCTTCTTCTGCCGACGGTTGAATGCGCCGGGGCAGAAGCTTGGTCTGCCGCATATCACGTGGCGACTCCTGCGGCATTGGGGGGCGACACAGATAGTGGAAGCGCGTGTTTCAATCCTTTAGCTGCCCACGCGGGTGATTAGTCAAGGCTTGTTGCCTCCTGGCTTCCTTTATTGGCTGCCAGGAGGCAATAAGCCGGTTTCGTCAATCGCTCTAAATTGTTGAGAAGAATTTGGAGGCGCACTGCATTTTGCGTACGGCCAGCATTCATTTCAAATGCGATACGGAGACCTTGCGGGACTTGCCTTCGGGATCAGCGTTCGAAACATTGCATAAGCAAACCACGGTGAATTTCTGGTCAGGAAAACGAAGGACCTCGGCGCTGTACCCGAAGAGCGAGCCATTGTGTTCCATGGCCGGCAAGCCACGATAGCTCCCCGAAAATGAGGCCCATACCATAGGTGTTTCGTTTGCCATCGTTCAATATGCCAGGCGTCTCCAGCTCTTTCACGAGCGTCCCCTTGCCAGCCGGTTTGAATGGAAGTTGTTGTCCCACAGCTCGAGATCGTCAACGGTGGTCATCAGGCCGCCGCCCCGAGAATGGCATACGTTGTGCCTGGCGCGTAGGCAGTCGCGCGTTCAGGCACAACTGTCGAGGAATCGTCGTAGAAGCGGTGTGCATCATCCCCAGAGGGTGAAAGATGTTCTCGGCGGCAAATTCGGCAAGCGTCTTCTTTGTAGCGCGCTCGACGACGATACCGAGTAAGAAGTAGTTCGTGTTGCTGTATACCCACTCGTTACCGGGTACATTGTTGAGATCTCTTTGATGCTCAATCAGTTTGGAAATCCACATTTGAAATCCAAAAAAGGCCACAGAGATGCGAATCAGTGTAAGTTCCTTTGGCATAAGCGGCAACGATTTTTCAAAATGGCATCAGACATGCTCCTGCACTAACGACGATCTTGCGCGCAGCATTTACGGAACGCCCGTGTGCGATCAACCATTCGGCAAGCCATCCTCCAAAGAGTGACCCGATTGCGGCGCACAGATATGGAACCCCCGAAAAAGCGCCGATATCCTTTAACGAGAGATGGCATACATCCTTCAAATACGTTGGAAGCCACAGAACATATAGCCACCAGATCAGCCCGCCGTGCTCCACAACGCGGTAATGCCCGGGCAAGAAGGTACATATGCCGAGGTGTCTGTCCCTTTTCGCATTTGGCTGTATGCGCAAGCCAGACACTTACCCTTGGACCGGAGCTCGATCCACTTTCACGCTTCCCACGCCTCAGCTCTGGAGCCCGATCACACCGAATCTCTACCTGTGCCGCATCACCTCCACCGCCGCGGCAACCTCACCGTCACCCCGAGATCGAATTCGCATATCAGCCCCCGCACCTGGGACCGCCCGCAATCTAAGCTCACCTAGATCCGTCGCGAAGGTTCCCGTCGAAGCCAAAATTCCACGACGCTCAGGGAGTCTTCTGCCTCGACACTCGTAAGCGGGGTATGCTTCACGATCGCCGGCAACCGGCGCAGTCGGGACGAGCGGTCTGCCCGATGGCTTCTGCACCGTTGCTTGTTCGGGAGAGATCACCCGGCCTTTTCCTGTTATGGATCGAGGTCCGCTAACTTCTGATGTCTAGCATTTAAAAAGCATTGACAATTGTTCATTCAGCGAACTATTTTCCCACCAGTTCATAAGGTGGCTCTTTTAACCCCTTCGCAAGTCAAGAAAGATAGACGACTAATTGGTTTCATCTGGAGGCTTCACCATGACCCCACGCCTGGCCTCTTTTGGCTGGAAGCTCTTGCTGGCCGCCTTGGCAGTCTTTTCTCTGGCGACGAATACGTCGGCACAGTTGACGACGGCGACCATCCTCGGCGCGGTATCTGATGCCACCGGCGCAGTCATTCCCGGGACACGCGTCACAGCCACCAACGTTGACACCCACTTCACCCGCACCGTCACGACAAACGCCGACGGCACTTATCGGCTTGAGTTCCTGCCCATCGGTCACTACGAGCTCAAGGTCGACGCCCAGGGTTTCAAGGCCTACTCGCAGACCAACATTACGCTGAACCTGAACGACCAGCTCACCAATGACATCACCCTCCCGCTCGGCGACGCGACTGAGACCATCACCGTCACCGACGCTCCGAGCCTCGTGCAGTCTTCCGCTTCCAGCCTTGGCCGCGTAATCGACAACACCGAAGTCGACAACCTGCCCATCGTCGGACGCAACGTTTACGATCTGCTTACCCTCACAGCCGGCGTTCAGAGCAGTACGCAGAGCAACGTACTCGGCTATCCGCAACAGGTCGTCTACATCAACGGCGGCACAGACAACTTCGTCGGCTCCGTCAGCTATTTCCTCGATGGTGGTCTTAACATGACCAGCCTGCGCAACACCGGCAACATCCTGCCGAACCCCGACGCCCTGCAGGAGTTCAACGTCCAGACCAACAACTACAACGCCCTTTATGGTCGCATGTCCGCCGAGCT
>Ga0193742_1000244_pt1 | contig 39906 bp, 42 predicted proteins | sample L2c1metaG_FD_165511 | JGI IMG/M metagenome (GOLD analysis project Ga0193742, IMG submission 165511) | Soil microbial communities from a riparian zone of the East river system, Colorado, United States - L2c1 | ecosystem: Environmental > Terrestrial > Soil > Riparian zone | place: USA: East River... | reverse complement strand
TCCGCACCCTGGCCGATGCCGGCGTGCCGCTGGCCCGGGCGCAGGAACTCCTCGCCGCCGGCCCGGAGGAGTTCGCCGACGGCGTCCAGGAGATCGACAAGGACCTACGCGCCGAGATCCGGCGGCTGCAGGGCACCCGTAAACGGCTCGCCCGGCTCGCCGCCGGGGAGCATCTGGCGCTCCCGCAGAGCGTCGTGGGCTACCTCGACCGGCTGCGCGGTCTCGGCGTCGACGAGCGGTACATCGAGATGGAGCGGGACGGCTGGATCATGGTCGCCGCTCAGATACCGCGCCTGATCGACGCCGTGATGGCCCAGAAGCACGAGTATCTGAACGACCCCGACCTGGTGAAGCTCTACAGCCTGGTCGGCGGGGCATTCGACGCGTCGGCCGACGATCCGCGGGTCGTTGAGGTCGCCGACATCGTGGAGCGCCTGATGATTCGCGCTGTGGAGGCCGGTGAGATGGGTACCGACGGCATCGACGACCCGTCCGACGACTCGTTCGTCGAGCTGCTGGACGCCATGGTCAAGTCCACACCGGGTGGCGAGCGGGTCGTGGCGATCCTGGAGGAGCGGGGCTGGAAGGGCTGGACCCGCATCGAGCGAGTGCCTGCCGACAGACTCAACGCTCAGCCTGGATCGGTTCGGGACGGTGCTCGAAACGACGTCACGTTCCGAGATGGACACTGGACAGGCAACGAACCCACAACATAACTCGGCGGCGGACGCGACGGCGTGCCGGAAATCCGGCGCGACTCGACCGGCGGCGATCTCGTCCGCGATCGCCGAGTCCAGCACTTCGCCTTTGCGCGGTAGCCGCTTCACTGCACCAAGCAACGGACATGCCGGTGGCCGTCACCGCTGGACCAGCCATGACTCTGAGCCATGGGGAAGCCAGCAGGTCGCTGAGACGGCGGCCACGGGGGGATCTCGAATCGGGCGCCATTCGGCGGCGACTGCGAAGGTACCGGGCAGACCTGTTGGGAAGGCGAACCTGGGCGCGTTCCATGCTGTCTCGGCGAAGTCCGGGTGCGTCCCCCTTCGGCACCGGCGAAACAGGCCGCTGAATTCCGCGGCCCCGCTATTTCCGATCTGCCGGATTCTCGAGCCGGTCACGAGTGTTTCTCGATGTGGTCGAGCCATCTTCTAGTGAGTCTCGTGCAGTTGTCAGGCGAGACGTCCACTATGAGGAGGATCAAAATGTCTGCGACCACCACTGCCCGCGACTGGGACAGCGTTCAGCGCGGGAACGCGGCGGACTGGGACAGCGTTCAGCGCGGCAACGCCGCCGACTGGGACGCCGTCCAGCGGGGCAACGCCGCCGACCTGGACGCCTGACACCGGGCGACCGAGCAACGGGAAGCTGAATGACACGGGACCTCACCACCGTCGTGCGCTCCCACGACAACACCCGTGACCTCAGCGACCTGCCCGTCCCGGGCGTTGGATCGATCCGCCCGGGACGGGTCTGGCGGGGCGCGGTACACGACCGGGCCCTCCCGGCTCTCGCGCAGGCCCACCCACTGCACTTCTTCGACCTGCGGAGATCCTCCGAGATCGACCAACTTGGGGTAGGCGCCGCGCACCGGCACCACTGGCCGCTCGACGACCCGGCCGGTCGCGCTCGGCCGCCGGCCGAGCGCGATGACGACTACTACGTCGAGAGCAGCCTGGCGCTGCTGCCCGACCTCGGCGGCTGCCTGGCCGACCTCTGCGCCACCCTCGCGACGGCTGCCGAGCCGGTGTTCGTCGGGTGCCGGCTCGGCAAGGACCGGACCGGTTTCGTGGTGCTCGTCCTGTGCGCGCTGCTCGGCGTCTCCCGGGAGGCCATCGTCGCCGACTACGTCCGCACCGCGGAGTCCTTCGGACAGTCACCGGACTGGGTCCGCGGGTACGCGGCGGCGAGAAATGAGGCTCCCGCCGAGGTGCTGCGACGGTTGAGCCCGTCGGCCGATATTCCCCGGCGAATTCTCGCCCGGCTTCCTGGCAGTCGAGAGCTACTCAGGAACGAGTTGGGCATCGACCGAGAGTTGTTGCGACTGACCCGGGCAGCCGTGGTCTATTAGTTCTCCCAGCGATCAGTGGGAGCGATGCGTTGACCACGAAGATCCTGTCTCTATGGCCGCCGCAGATTCCGAGTTATTTCAATGCCGGGCACCATATCGGGGTGTTCCTCAACGCCGCCTATCTGCGGGCGGCCGGGCACGAGGTGACCGCGCTGGACGCGGGCGCGCTCAACTACGACTGGAAGCGGTTCGGCGACCTCGTGCGCCAGCAGCGGTTCGACGTCATCGCCATCACCAACGACTTCGACAACGTCGACGACTTCGACCGGACGCTGCGCTACATCCGGACCCTGTCGCCCGGCAGCCGGGTGGTGACCGCCGGGCGGCTCAGCTCCCAGGCGCCGCTGGTGTTCGAGTCGACGGAGGTTGACGCGATCGTCGTCTCCGGCGACCCCGAGGCGGGCATCGCCGGCTACGTGTCCTGGCTCGAGCAGGGCTCGCCGGCCGGTGCCGTCCCCGACGGCGTGACCGTCAGGGTCGACGGCGCGTGGCACCGGCCCGCCCGGCCCGGCCGGCACCTGCCCGCCGACGAGTGGCGGCTGCCCGACATCGGCGAGATCCCCTACGGCGCCTACCTCAACATGTACAAGCGCGACGAGAGCAAGTTCTGCGGCATCCCGGATCGCCGGGAGCTGGTCGTGCCCGCCGCCCGCGGCTGCCCGGTCGGGTGTTCGTTCTGCGACGTGCCCGGCGTGCAGGGACTGCGCGACCGCAGGCTGACCGTGGCCAGGACTCTCGAGTACATCGAGGCGAGCTTCGCCGCGCAGCCGTTCGAGTACGTCGCCTTCTACGCGCCCACCTTCACCCTGGACCGGCGCTGGATCAAGAACCTCTGCGACGAGCTCGTCGAGCGCGGCTCCCCGTACCCGTGGAAGTGCGCGACGACGATCGCGCACACCCCCCTCGACCTGCTCGAGCAGATGGCCCGCTCGGGCTGTGTCCGGGTGAGCGTCGGCCTGGAGACCCTCGAGCCGGACGGGCAGGACACGCTCCCGCGCCAGAAGCACATCGAGCTGACCCGGTTCCACACGCTCGCCGAGCGCTGCCGCGAGCTCGGGGTCGAGCTGAACTGCTTCGTGATCGCCGGGCTGCCCGGCACGACCGCGGCCGGTGTCGAGCGCACCGTGCGGGAGATCCGCGCCGCCGGTGGCCGGGTCCGGCCGACGATGTACGGCAACATCGAGGCGCTGCGTTCGGCCCGCACGCTGGACGACGCAGCGCTGTTCAACCGCCAGCTGCTGCACCCGGCCGACGCCGGCTCGGGCGAGGAGACTCTGTACGACGTGGTGTTCGGCGTCGAGCCGAGCCCCACCCAGGTGATGGCCTCGATCCCGCGCCGGGTCGAGCTCCCCGTGCCATGACGACACCGCCGACGACACCGCCAATGGTGCTCGACACCACGCAGCCGAGGGCACGGCGCAGCCACGACGCCCGGGTCAACCTCAGCTCCAACGAGCTGTCCCATCCGGCGCTCGACGACGTGCTGCGCGACCTCCTCGACGGGTTCGACCCGACGACCTTGCGCGGCTACCCGGAACAGGCGGCCGCGGTGGCGGCCGCCGCGGAGCTGGTCGGCGCGGCGTCGGCGGAGGACGTCGTGATCGGCGCGGGGAGCGACGGCGTCCTGCGCCTGCTGCAGACTGAGCTGCGGGCCGACTTCGGTGGCCGGCTCGTCCTGCAGGCACCGAACTACGAGGCCTGGACGGTGAGCAGGACGATCGCGGACTGGTCGGTCACGGCGGTGCCGACCCCGCCCTCGGCCGGGACGCTCACCGACCAGCTGGCGCCCGCGCTCGCAGCGCCGCCGTCGCTCGTGGTGGTCTCCTGGCCGAACGGCCCGGCCGGGTACGTCCCACCGCTGGACGAGGTCGTGGCCCTGCGCGACGCCTGCGCCGCCCGCGGGCACCTGCTCGTGCTCGACGGGTGCTACTCGGCGTTCGTCTCCCCGGAGGCGCCGTGGGCGCTGGCCCGGCTGGCCGGGCCCTCCTGCCTGGTCCTGCTGAGCTGGTCGAAGATGTTCGGCCTCGCGGGCGGCCGGCTCGCTGTGGTCACCGGAGACCGCGCGATCACCAGGCGACTGCGGCTGCACCGCCAGGAGGATCACGTCAACGCGCTCATGCTGCACGCGCTGCGCCGCACGGCCGGCCGGCTCGACGCCTACCGGCCGATCTGGCTCGACGTCAGTGCCGAGCGCGAGCGGATCCGGGTGCTGCTCGCCGGGCGGTACGAGCTGCCGGTTCCGGTGTCGGGCGGAAACTTCCTGCACCTCCCCATGGGCAGCGCGACCGCGGCGCACAAACTGGCCTCGGCGCTGGACCGGGCCGGCTACCGGGTGCGCGACATGCTCGACACCCCCGGGCTTGCCCACCACGTGCGCTTCACCGTGACCGGCCCCGGCAGCGCGGACGGCTTCCTCGACACTCTCGAGCGGCTGCTCGTCCAAGCGGTGAGAGCGGCATGACCGCCGAGGCCCCGGCCCGGCCGGCCGGGCTCCCCGACTCGACCGCGTCACGCTGGCTCGACGTGGCCCGCACGTGGGGCCTCGACCCGGCGGCTCTGCCGGGCCGCCGGCCGGACTCGGACTGGCGTCCCCACCTGAGCACACCAGGGGCCGGCCCGGACCGGGCCGGCCCGCGTCACACGTGGACGGAGCTCGCGGAGCCCCACGACGCGCTCGCCGGCATCGGTCAGGAGGGGCTCGGCTTCACCGCGGCGAAGGCCGCGGTACGGCCCGGTGCCGGCACGTTCGCCCACGGTCACCTGCTCGTCGACGCGATGAACGGGATCGTCGTCCTGGATGGCGAACCGATTCCGTCCACAGTGGACCCGGAGGTGCTCCGCCGAATCCTGCTGCACGACGGCGTCCTGCAGCTCACCGTCGTCGCCCACGGCGACGGTGGGCACCTCAAGCTGCCCGGACTGGTCGGCTGCGGGCTCACGTTGGACACCGAGCGGGACCTCGCCGACGGGCGGCCCAGCCGCGGCGGCTGCGTAGCCGGGGTGCGCTGCCAGCGATCGCCCGACCTCGCCACCGTCGTGGCGTGCCGGGACATGCGGGTCGCCGCCGTGGTGCTGATGGCGTGCAAGGCCGGACTGCTCACCGACTCGCTGCGGCCCTCGACAACGAACGCCGCGCTCGCGTTTCTGGAGGGCCATGCGCTCGGCGTCCTCGCGCCGGCCGGGCTGTGCACCTCGACCCCGGCGATCAGCAAGGGGCTGCTGCGGCTGGACCAGCCCGGCGACACCGAAGCCGTGCGCGCTTACCTCACAGACGTGGCCGCCGCGCCTTTCCGGCTGCTCGGGTCTCCATTGCAGCTGCCGCTCACGCCGGCGCCGACCACGACCGCAGGCGTGGTCGTGCACCGGGTGGCGCCGGGCCCCGGCGGCCGGGTGGCCTGGTGGACCGACCGGTCCCAGCAGCTACGTCCCGGCTCGGACACCTGCTTCGCCGGCAGCCACCTGGTGCTTCCGGCGGCCGCCACACGCGCCTGCGTGACCGTGGCGGCAGAGGACCAGCCGCTGGGCGCGCTCACCCGCGAGTGGCGCGGCCTGCTCGACTCGATTCGGCTCCGCGGCGGCCAGCTCGCGGCCGCGCTCGACGACGTTCCCAACACGGTCGCGGGCGGGCTGGCCGCCGCCCGGCGCGAGGTGGAGGGCGCGGTGGCCGCGGTGCTGGAGCGGCACGCGGCCGCCCGCGAGCACGGCATGGCTGTGCGAATGCAGGGCTCGCCACCGGCGATCCAGGACGGCGTGCGCGGGTGGCAGGAAGCGGTGCTCGACGCCGTCGAGGAGCTGCTCGACAGCGCCGACGTGCTCAGTGTGTTCGGCACAGGTCTGTGGGAGCGGGCCACGACAGCCACCGACGAGCGCTGCGGTGCATGCGCTGGGCCGCTGGCCCGGACGACCCTTGCCGATCCGCTGTCCGGCCATGAGTCGGTCCGGCTCGACTGCCGCAACTGTGGGTCCAAGCGACTCCAGCCCGCCTCGCGCGCAACGCCGGTCCGGATGACCGTGGACCGCGCGGCAGGTGCCGTGACGTTCACCGGCGCGGACTCCGGCGCCGTGCTGGTCTCTTGCGCCTGCAAGGGTTTCCCCGCTCCGGCGACCGTGCGCCACGACCTCGCCGCGCAGGGACCTCTGGTCGCGCTGCCGGTGCCGGCCGGCATCCCGGACGAGCTGCTCACGACGACCAGGACGCTGCGCGCGGTGCTCGCCGACGGCGCCGCGGTCCACGTCTGGAAGGAGCGCCTGTGACCCCCGCGATCCCCACCCAGAGCATGGCGGCGAACTATCGCCAGGCCGCAACCGCCGACCCGCGCGCCGCCGTCATGACGACCGGCGAGCACGAGCTGCTCTGCGAGCACGACTTCCGGCACCTGCACGAAACGTTCCCCTCGGAGCTGCTGGTGCTCGGCAACCGCGACGAGCACGCAGGCTCCGACAAGACCTACACCGTGCACGCGCGCACCCTGCACGACCGGGGCTCGTGGCAGGTCGACCCGGCGAACCTGCCGGCGGCCTGGACCCGGCTCGTCGCCGAGCTCGTGACCGGGGACTACCAGTCGACGCTGCTCGCGGCGCTGGGAATCGAGCCGGGCCGGGTGCGCCGGGTGGAGTTGCGCCTCGCCGAGTACCGCGTCGGTGGCTGGATGTCGCGGCACACCGACCGGCCGGACAAGGTGTACTCGCACCTGATCTACTTCTGCCCCGGTTGGCGCCCCGACTGGCGCGGCGACCTGACCTTCTACGCCGACGAGCACACCCACGTCGCGCTGACCTCCCTGCTCCCCGGCGCCGGGATCTCGGTCGCGTTCGCCCGGACCGACTCCTCGTGGCACGAGGTGATGCCGGTCGCCGGGCACGCCGAACAGACGCGCAGGACGCTGTTGCTGCACGGGTACGTGGCATGAGCACCCCGGAACGCGTCCTCGTCCTCGGTCCGCCCGGCGGCGGCAAGACGACGTTCGCCCGCGCGCTCGCCGTCCGCACCGGTCTGCCGCTGCTGGACCTCGATGACCACTACTGGCTGCCCGGCTGGGAACGCCGATCGGCACCGGAATGGCTTACTCGGCAACGAGAGCTCGCCGCCCGGCCGCGGTGGATCATCAGCGGCAACTACCAGCCGAGCCTCGCGCTGCGTGCCGCCCGCGCGGAGGCGGCGGTCATCGTCGCCCCCGGTCCCGCGGCGGTGCTAGGCAGACTGTTCCGCCGTACGCTCCGGCGCGTCCTCGGCGACGTCGACAGCCTCCCGCCGGCACTTCGGGACGCGCCCCGGTGGCACTCGTCCCGCGGTCTCGCCCCGCTCGTCCGCATCGCACTGTCCTACGAGCGCCGGCTGCTCCCCGAGACCCGCTCGCTCCTCGACGACCACCGGGTGCCACACCTCGTGGTCGGCTCGGTGTCCGAAGTAGACGGTGTGCTCGGCATCCTCGCCGGCCGCGTCGGCGACTCCGCGGGAGGTCACCGGTGATCCGCCTCGTCGTCTTCGACTTCTTCGGCACCCTCGGCCGGTTCGACGAGGCCACGGTGACGAGCCCGGTGTACCTGCTGTGGGAACGACGCGACCCGACGAGGGACGCGGAGCTCCACACGCTCGCCACGATGGTCGAGGGACCCAACGGGGAGCGCCAGTTCGACCACCCGCCCACCGAGGCGGACTACGAGCGCTGGCAGACCGACGCGCTGCGGGCCGCCGCCGGTTACGCGGGCGTGCCGTGGACGGACACCCTGCACCGCGAGCTCCTCGACGTGCTCGCGCGGCGCCGGTTGGTGCTGTTCGACGACACGCTGCCGGCCGTCCGGCTGCTGCGGGCGCGCGGCATCGCCTGGGGCGTGTCGAGCAACGCCTCGCCCGACGTGGAGGCGAAGCTGCTGGCCGCGCTGCCGGACCGGCTCGCCCCCACGGTCACGCTGATGTCGTGCCGGGTGGGCGCCCGCAAGCCGCACCCGGACATGTTCACGCCCTTTCTGTCTTATGTGGACGGCCCGGCGCAGGTGCTGTTCGTCGGCGACCGGGTCGACGCCGACGTGGCCGGCCCGCGCCGGCTGGGGTTCCGCACGGCGCTGATCGCCAGGTCCGGCCCGGCGGAGCCGGTCCCAGCCGGCACCGCGGTGCTTCGCGAGCTCACCGAGATCCAGTCGCTGATCAGTGTGGAGGCAGCGTGACGACCACGAACGAGTACTCGGTGCTGACCCTGTGCGGCGGCCGTCCGCTGCGCGGTGCCGTGCGGTTGGCGGGGTTCAAGCACAGCCTTGTGCTAACCGTCGCATACCTTCTCGGCCGGGGCGGGCCGGCACGCCTGGTGAACGTGCCCGACCTGTTCGAGGTCGAAGTGTATGAGGAGTTGCTGCCCGCGATCGGGGTGACCGGCCTGCGCCGTGAGCAGGAGTCCCTGTCCTGGGCCGGCATCAGCCACACCGGCGACGTCATCCGGCTGCCCGAGATCGCCGACCGCATCCACGGCAGCTTGTACCTGCTGCCGGCGCTGGTCGCCTCCGGCCGGCCCGTCGTGTTCGACGGCTTCGGCGGCTGTCGCATCGGCGACGGGCCGAACGGCCAGCGCCCGTGGCGCCATGTCGTCGACGTCATGTGCCGGTTCGGCGCGCGGTTCACCGAGACGGCAGGTGGCGCGGTGGTGCACGCGCCCAGTGGCTTCACCGGCGCCGACGTCGACCTGCTCGACTACGCCTCCGACCGCGGCTCGGCCGCCGGCCCGGAGTACTCCGGGGCCACGAAGGCGGCCGTGCTGGCCGCGGCACTCGGCGACGGCCGCAGCGTGCTGCGCACCCCGTATCTGAAGTCCGAGCTGCGCAGCCTGCTCGATGTCGTCGAGTCGACCGGGGTCGCGGTGCTGCGTAACGCGGACGACGTCGTGATCAAGGTCGGCGCCGAGACGGCGACCGCAGCCCGCGCCGGCACCGTGCGGGTGCCACCGGACCTGCTGGAGGCCGCGACCTGGATCACCTCGGTCGGCGTCGCGGGCGGCAGGCTCGAGATCCGGGGCATTACCGCCGACCTGCTCGACCGCGACCTGCCGCACGAGACCGCGATCTGGCGGGCGGTCGGCATCGAGGTCGCGCCGAACGCGACCGACGACGGCGTCGTAGTCAGCGCGCCGGCGTCGGGCCTGCTCGCCCCCATGCCCGACATCGGTGTCCGCCCGGACGGCATCTACAGCGACTGCCACCCACTGCTCGCGGTGCTCGCCACCCGATGCGCCGGCGTCACCACGATCACCGACCAGGTGTGGACCAACCGGTACGCCTACGCCGAGGGACTCGGCCGGTTGGGTGCCGACGTGACCGTCGACGAGCGCGGTGTCCACATCGGACCAAGCATCGGGCTGCGGGAGCCCTCCGGCCCGCTGCCGGCGACCGACCTGCGGTGCGCGGCCGCGTACCTGCTGGCCTCGCTGCGCGTGCCGGCGCCGACCACGGTCACCGGCGCGCAGCACCTGCGGCGCGGCTACGGCGGACTGGTGGAGAAGCTGTTCGGGATGGGAGTGAAGGTCGATGCAGGTCACTGAGATGGACGCGCTCGCCGGCGCGCGGTTCGACACCGATCCGTGGCGCCACCTGTACCTCGCCAACTCGCTGCCGGCCGGGTTCGCCACCACACTCGCCCGAACGTTTCCTGCCGAGCGGCTCGCGCCGAGCGCGCGTAGCGGGTCGGCGAAGGACTACCGGCTGTGGACCGCGGACGTCACCGACGCCGCCGGCCTGCCCGACCCGTGGGGCGACTTCCTCGGCGCGCTCGGCGGTTCGGCCCACCGCGACCTGCTCGCCCGGCTCAGCGGCGTCGACCTGTCCGGCACCCGGGTCTCGCTGACCGTCTGGGAGTACCGGGGCGGTGACTTCCTGGCCCCCCACGTGGACAAGGCGGACAAGGTGCTGACCCAGATCGTCTACCTCGGCGAGCACTGGGCCGAGGGAGACGGTGGCCGGCTGTTCATCCAGCGCACGCCCGACCCCGACGACGTGGTGTCGCGGCTCTCGCCCGCGCTCGGGGCCACCGCCGTGCTGGTCCGTTCGGACCACTCATGGCACTCGGTGGAGATGTCGAGGCCGGGCGCGGCGCCTCGACGGTCGCTCAACCTCACGTACTGGTCGTGACGACGGCGCCGGCGGGTCCGGCCGCGCCACCTCGCGGGTTCGGCCTGCTGTGGGGCGCGGAGAGCGTGTCGGTGCTGGGCAGCCAGGTCGCGCTGATCGCGGTGCCGCTGGTCGCGGTGCAGCTGCTCGACGCGTCCGGGTTCGCGATGGGCCTGCTCACCGCGGCCGGCTGGCTGCCGGTCGCGCTGCTCGGACTCGTCGCGGGCGTGTGGGTGGACCGCGGCAGCCCGGTGCGGATCATGGTGGTGGCCAACCTCGCCCGGCTCGTGTTGATCGCCGCCATCCCGCTCGCGCACCTGCTCGGGCTGCTCTCGATCGGGCTGCTGCTGGCGGTCGCGTTGGTTGCCGGTGTGTTCGCGGTGTTCTTCGACATCGCCTACCAGACCTATGTGCCGCACACGGTGACACCGGAGGCGCTGCCCGGCGCGAACAGCAGGCTGGAGCTCAGCCGCTCTGTCGCTCAACTGTGCGGCCCCGCCCTCGGCGGCGTGCTGGTGACCGCGCTGTCCGCGCCCAACGCGCTGTTCCTCGACGCGGCGACGTTCCTCGTCGGCGCCCTGCTGCTGGTGCCGCTGCTCGGCCACCTCCGCGGCGCGGCGGACGACCCCGCGCCGCGGCCGGCGGGATCGGTGCTGAGCTCGATCCGGGAGGGGATCGCCTACATCCGCGGCAACTCCCTGATCACGACGGTGATCGCGGCGGCGTCGGCAAGCAACCTGTTCATGTCGGGCCTGATCGCCCTCCAGGTGCTCCTGGCCGTGGAGGTCCTCGGCCTGTCCGCGACGATGCTGGGCCTGGTGCTCGCGGGGGAGGGCCTCGCCGCCCTGGTCGGCGCCTCGCTGACGCCGCGGTTCACCCGCTTGGCTGGCGAGGGCGCGGTGGTGCTGACGTCGCTGTGCCTGATGGCGGGTGGTGCGGCACTGCTGTTCCTCGCGCCGCTGACGGGCAGCGGCACCTCGCTGTTCCTGGCCGGCCAACTGTGCCTCGGGCTGAGCGGCCCCATGATCAACATCTCGTTGGTGACCATCCGCCAGCGGCTCACGCCACGGGAGCTGCTGGGCCGCGTCAACGCCACCGCCCGCGTGGCGATCATGACCAGCCTGCCGATCGGCTCGCTGGCGTTCGGCACGCTGGCGTCCCTCACCAGCCTGCGGACGGCGTTCCTCGTGATCGCCGCCGGTCTGGCGGCCGTGGCGGTGCTGTCGGTCCGCCCGATGCGCAGCCTTACCTAGTGTCGCGTGTCGTTGATTGGCCAGGCGTTGCGGTTGCGTGATGGTGATCGAGGTCGGTTGGAGGCGTTGACGCGTGCGTCGACCTTGCGTACCGACAGTTCGCCGAGAACCGGCTTGACGTACCGCTCGATGTAGTTCACGTACCCGTCGCGGGAGCTGTCCTCCGCCTCGCTCGTGCGCAACCACTCGCCCACCGCGTTTGGCGATCTTGTCCTGACCGTTGCTTCTGGTCAGAGGTGGTGGGGCCGAAGGGAGTCGAACCCTCACTGGCTGGAACCTAAATCGGCTACAGAGTGCCGCACCGCTGGCGACCTCGGCGGACAACGAGCGTCAAGGAGCGGATCACGGAATCTGAGGCACCAGAGGGAGGGTGTTCGCACCCAAACTCGCACCCAGAGAGATCTGATGCCGAGCCAACTGTGAGATCGACCTGACGCACACTTGTCACGTTGAGTGATAGCGCGTTGCCGCCACGACCCTCCACCCCTCCCAGCCCAGCCCTCGCACCCGCAGGCAACCCGAGTGGCAAAGTATGACTCGATCTAAGTAAGATGCATTCTTACTTAGATCGGAGTTGGCTCATGACAAAGTTCCGCGGACGCACCATTGACCTTGCTCTGCTGGACAGGCAGCTTCGCCTGGTCCGCGACGCGGTCGCGACAACCCGAGGGCAAGCGGTGATCGTTACCGGGCGTCGGCGGGTGGGTAAGTCTCGGCTGGTCCAGGAGTTCTGCGACCGCTCTGATGTGCCGTACGTGATATTCCAGGCATCCCGCGGCCGCAACCCGGCCGCCGAGCGTGCCGACTTCACCGCCACGCTCGCCCAGTCCGACTTGCCTGGCGCCGATTTGGTTGCCGGAGCTGTCGGTACCGACTGGAACCAAACTCTCCGGGCCCTGTCAATCGCCGTGCCCGAGCAGACACCCAGCATCATCGTCCTTGACGAGGTGCCGTGGCTGGTCGAGCAGGACCGCGAGTTCGAAGGTGCCATGCAGACCGTCTGGGATCGGTACCTGTCGTCCAAGCCCGTGCTCCTGCTGCTGGTCGGCAGCGACCTGTCAATGATGGAATCCCTCCAGGAGTACGGCCGCCCCTTCCACGGTCGCGCCGCGCGAATGCTCGTCCGTCCTCTCGACCCCGCCGACGTACGGGAGATGACCGCCCTCGACCCGGCAGAGGCCATCGACGCGTTTCTGATCACCGGAGGCTTCCCCGAAATCGTCCAACGCTGGAGCCCAGGCACCAGCCGCACAAAATTCCTGCGCGACCAGCTTGCTGACCCGCTTTCTCCGCTACTCATGGCCGGCGAACTGTCACTGCTCGGTGAAGTCCCCGAGCCATCGCACAGCCGTTCAGCACTTGAGGCGATTGGTACCGGCGAACGCACCTTCGGCACGATCGCCAGTCGGATCGGCGTCGGCAACCCAATCCCATCGGGCACCCTCGCCCCCATACTGAATACCCTGACGGCCAAGCACATCGTCGCCACCGACACCCCGCTTGCCATCCGCCCTGATACCAAGAACAAACGCTACCGGATCGAGGATCCGTACCTGCGGTTCTGGCTCGCCTTCCTGCAACGCGGCATCGCTGAGGTCGAGCGCGGCCGCGGCGACCTGGTCGCCGCACGACTCGAACGATCCTGGCCATCCTGGCGCGGCCGCGCCATCGAGCCGGTTATCCGTACCAGCCTCGAACGACTCCTGCCCGACGATCGGCTGCCCGGCGCAGAGGTTGTCGGCGGCTGGTGGAACCGGCAGAACAACCCGGAGATCGACCTGATCGGCGCGGATCGCGAACTGCCCGCACCGACCCGTATCGCCTTCACCGGCTCCATCAAATGGCTGGAAACCGAACGCTTCGGCCAACGCGAGTTGGAAAGCCTGCTCGCCGGATCCATGTCAGTCCCCGGACGCGACCACACCACTCCGCTAGTCGCAGTCACCCGTAACGGCGTCGAAGAAGGGCTACCGCTGGCCGCGTCCTTCGGCCCCGAAGAGATCATCGCGGCATGGCGGAGCTGAGCACCCGTGATCTGGCCGCCGTTCCTCAGCCGAGCGACAATCACCCAGACTACCGGCAACACTCGACGAAAGACTCAAATGCTGGTGTCGATTTGGCGAGCCTCCCATTTTCCGAACAGTGTAGTTATCCCTAGAAGCCAGCCGCCATTTCGTATCAGGACCGGTCCACCACTAAATCCACCTCGCACCATCGGGATACCACGAAAGTGGGTGCAGCGAACCTACATAAGGGTCAATAATCGCGTTCACTTTTCCCGCTGCCGCGACAAGGACCGGTTCCCTCGACAGCGATACAGGTGGGTATCCGAGCATGACGACGTCTTGCAAGATTACGCCGTCATCGATCCAGTCATCCCAGTGAGGCAATCTAACCAAAGATCAGCATGTATTGTGGTGCCGGGTCGTTGGCTGGCGGTGCCCGTGTGATGCGGACGGGGAGCGCCTGATAGGAGCTGTTGCGAGAGCCCCATTGCCGATATGGAAGGCCGATCCTGTTGCCTGATCACCGTCGGAATTCTCAGCGAAAATGCAAAACCACACACTGCGCATACGGGCGATAGAATCCAAGTTGTGGAACTCCAGAGTTGCCGCCCATGACCGAACGACCTCATCGAACAACGCCAGGACCTGTCGACTGACGACCAATCCTAGTGTCCTACCGGTCACGAATGTTGCCGCTGCCGTAGCCGAATGCAACGACGGCGTGATCTCCAGATCACTGAAATGGCGGTACAGGCCGGCATGCCACATGTCGATGACACAGTCGACGTGACTTCCGGCGCCCAAGGGGAGGGCCGCGACCGGCATGCATACGGCGAGCTGCGGCAACGCGAAACGACACGAGTGCCACTGCTCGGGATGCATGGGTGCGCTCCACGGCTGGCCGGGCTGCCTTAGCCTTGCCAGAGGAAACGCCAAGGTCGGCTTGGCCGAGCACCGCGACGAAGTCGACTCCAGGTGGAACCGGGCCAACAAGCCGCCACCCAAGCGGCGGCGGCCACATCCGACGCAGAGACAGAAAGAGTCAGCCACAGACTCGTTCGTCGTCGATCTGGCCGACTGGCTTAGCAGCCACCTGACGACGGCTGACCAGATCGAAGCCATCGCGACCAGAATCGGCAATGACGTCACCGCCGAACTGGATGGCTCCTTTGATGCCTCGAGCCGCGACGCACGGCGCAAGACGCTCGCCGAGTCTCACTTCTGGTGCGACATGCTCGCCGCACTAGCCACAACACTCAACGCCGTACAGAAACAGATCGACAAGACCATCGACCAGGTACCGAAGCTCGTCGTCTCCGCAATAGAGCCGCAGACGACGATCGGTCAAGCCACGGTGCGCCTCGTAGCTGCCAGAACGTGGGACCTGGTCAAGAACATAGAGTTCGTCAAAGCCGCAATAGCCGCGCTCGACCTGAGCGAACCACTGCGGGCGATCCGGATGCTCGCCGTCATGATCTGCCCCGCGCCTGAACGCCACGAGGTCGTGGTCAAACACTGCATGAACCCACTCATCGGACAACACGTCAGCAGCGTGACCAAGCACCGCCTCGAAGCGGCACTGCCCGAAGAATGGCTGACCTAGCAGCACGTCTGAACTGGTCAGAGGTGGTGGGGCCGAAGGGAGTCGAACCCTCACTGGCTGGAACCTAAATCGACTACATGCCGTGGCACGGTCGGCGACCTGGGAAGATGTCGAGTCCTGGGGGCAGTTCTGTAGGTCTACAGGCACGAGTGGACGCACGTTCGCACCCAATCTCGCACCCATCGCAACGCCCAACCGCGCTTCGACGCGTGGAGTAAGGGAGACAAGGCGTCCGGGGATTCAATGATCAGCCTCTGTCAACGTCCAGTTCGAGGATCGAACTGGCTATAGCTGACGGGAAGAGGGTTGACCAGATGATCTCGCCAGGCGACGGCTCCATCTCCGCAAGCTGAGAAGGCTCGGGTTGCCAGTCCTCGGGGGCAATGCCGGGAACACAGTCAAGGAGCAGTGCGAAGATCTTCGGATCGGGGATACCTTCAGCAATGATCGCTAAGTATGCCTCATGGCCATTGTCAGCCCGGACAAGCGCTTTAACGCGATGTCGTCGAAACTCAGCCACCGCGAGGTTACCGCTCTTGAGAGACTTGGCGATGAGGCGGATCACAATCCGCTTCATCTCACGTCGCCAGGCAACGGCTTGCTCGGCAGTTAGACGATTCCAATCCCAGTCAACAGGAAGGAGATGAGCGGTGGAAACGGTCTTCTTGCCGATGGTGCACTCACGCTGGACCGACTCATAGAAGTCTCGCTGCGGACTGTCCGCCTGACGATGACCAGCTGCGCCTATCCACCAGGCACCTACACCCGATGGAAGGTCGGCGGGCTGGTCACCGTCATGCAGTTGGGTGACGACAGCTCGTTTATCACCAGTCTTGACTTTGAACCACACTCGGTCACTCAACGACAAGATCCGCTGAGCACCGCCCGCATCCCGCTGCGCGGGAACTGCCTGAGCGGCAGCAACGACTGAGTTGTCAAGTTCGTCGAGGGGCTGACCGAGGTCTGGCACCGGCAGGCCAAGGTCGGTAAGGCATCGCTTGGTTGGGCGTACACCTTTCGAGACTTCAGACATGCTCGAATGCTAGAGGCCCTTGCAACGACAGGATCGACCGCCACACACGAACTACTTCGGCAGACCACCGAGGTCATCGAGTTCATCGACGCTGAGGCCGGTCATCAGGGAAACAGCAGCCGCATCGGAGCCATTGAGCTGGCCAAGTGCGGCCTTGATCCCGGCGTTGATCTCGTCGCGGTGAGCATCGATGTACTCGCGCACGGCAGCATCGACGATGTCTTTCTTCGAACGCGACATGAAATGAGCTGCGTGGGATACGAGTTCATCGGTTGCGACGTCTACCTTGATCGGTGCGGTGGCGGCAGCCATGACCGATCCCTCCTCTGGTCGACTCGGACGCTCCTGACGAGTACCAGAGTACCAGAGTGCCCGTAGGTGAGATAGTTACCTGTGTCTCAGTGTAGACGGGTACCCATGCACATGGGTCGCACCAGCAAATATGCAGGTCAGAGGCATGTCACGCGATGAACGGCGTCAAGCACCGAGCCATCGAAGCCCTAGCCCACCCCAGCGACCACTGTCAACGCACCTACATCGTCACCGCTAGCACGAAGGGGTCGGTAGACGCCTCCTGCCGGTGGATTCGTCAACACAACTTGGTGACGCGCGCGGCCGCTTCAAGCATGTCCTGCCGAAGCGTCTGAGGCCCCACCCAGTCTTAAGTAGCCGCGGAGCGGGTGGGTTCGGCTATGGGGTGAGTTGGCTGAGGGTGCAGTTGGGGATGGCGATCCAACCTTCTCGGTGGGCTGTGGCCAGCTGGTCGGCCGGAGGTGTGGCGGCAAGGTTGAGCGCGGCCGCCCTAGCGAGCATGGCGGATATGACGGCATCCAAGACGTGGTCACTGTGTCGGCATGCTTGCTCGACGTCTCCGAGCTGGAGCCAGGGCGTGGCCTGCTGGAGTTGGTCGACTAACGCGTTGAGTGAGCTGCGGCCGTCGTTGCCCTTGTACCGTCGGTGTGGAAGCCCCCAGTGCTTAAGGCCAGCCTCGGGGTACACCTCGACGATGAGCCCCGACCCGGTCCGGTCGATGGTGTGGCCGTGCTCGGCGAGCAGTGCTTGAAGTCGAGCGGCTCGCATCGCGGCGAGGCCGATCCGGTCGGTGGCCACGCTCAGCGGGATGATCCCCAGGGCGGACCGCACATACTCGTGGTGCGGCGATAAGCCAACGATCGCCGCCACTCGGCGCTGGACAACCCATCGGGCAGCAGCAGCCGGTGCCCGTGATGCCTGTTAAGGAACTGCAGAAAGGTGTCCGGCCAACCCAGCGGGCAATCGATGCCGACCTTGTCAGCCTCCTGAGCGTGTCCCAACACGGCATCGTCCGCACCCGGCAACTCCGCCGCCACAACTCGGGCGACCTGCGATCGCCACTCAATCACTGCGATTGCCGTGTTCGCCGGCTCAGCCGCCAAGTCGATACCCACCGTCCGCATGAGTCCCTACCCTGCCCAAGTCCACTCCGGCGCCCAACACCCATAGCAGCGCACTCTCACGCCGACTAGCGCGCACCCGTCCGGCGATTACGTCGCACATCCTGCTGGGTCCCGCGTCGTATTCGTCGTTCACGCACCGACGCCCCGAGTTGGAGGCGGAGCTGTGATTCTGTCGCTACTGCTCCAGAAGTGCGGCGAGGTCGTCGGGGCCGAAACCGGCGTCCAGGAGCACCTGGCGGTCGTCTTCGGCGATCCAACCCCACAACTGGGCGTGGACCACGACCTCACGCTCACGCGGCTGCGGCAGATCTAACCCGGCAAGTGGCGCATCGTCGGGGTGATGGAACAGGAACCGACGGGCGCTGTTCACGGTGCAGGAATTGCAGTAGAGCGCAGTGGCGGTGACACCGGACCGACGGATGTCGCGCCCCAGGGCGGCGAGTTGCGGCGGCACAGCAGACGACTGGTACATGGTCAGCGAATGGCGGCGGGTCAGCGGGACATGGATAGCCATCGCATTCTCGATCCCCGTCCCCCGGCCCATCCGCGTCAACTCTTCGTCCGGGACGAGACAGACCGGATGATCGGATGTCGCAAGGCCCTTACGCTCGAACACGGTCAGAAACCACAAACGGTCGAGAAGGGAAAACGTGACACGAGGCAACATGGCGGCGAGGTGCTGCATGTGATGGTTCGCATGGGCCTCCGCGCGAAACGGGTTTGTGAAGAGCTCCACCCACTCCCGGTTCACCGTTTCATCGTCAATGGGCTCTCCCGCCGCGATCAGTGCCTCTTGCACCCTCGCCCGCCCGCCGCGGATCACTTCCAGCAAAAGAGCGTGGGATGCCAACTCACTCATCGAATTACGAACGCTGCTCCCACGCAGGAGTTGAAGCGCGACCCATGCAGCCATGCTCTCCCGGTGCTTATCGCGCAACGGCCATACTCCAGCCGCCACTTCCCGCCATGCCGTAGCCGCGTCTGCCTCCACGAGCGAGAGGGCTTGCTCCGCCGTATCGCTCTGCTGTCCATCCCGATCGATCACCGTGTAGTAGCCGGTCTGGACGGACGCGTCAGCGATGCTCTGCGGGAAGGTGCGGTCACCGGGGAGCATGATGGTAGTGACTCGCTCGTTGTCGTTCGCGAAGTAACGTAGATAGAACTTCGACACGACGTGATGTCGTCTCGCTTGCCCTGACATTCTGCTCGCCCCGTCCCAGGTGATGTCTACCGGCGGAGTCGAGGCTAATCCGTGCACCGCTGAGGCGGAGTAGTAGGTCCGGAGTGTCGATCGCATTCATGCCATCATGGAGGCACCTTGGAAAGACGCACTCACATGTCGCATAGTGGGCGACCGTCAACGACTTCGCGCTCGGTACGGGCGCCCGGTCGTGGTACGACATGGCCAGTCACGTCCGCCGCTTGATGCCTCAAGGACACAGCGTCAGAGGCGCGTCATGGCCTTCCGATGGACGTCTGGCCGGAAGGGCCCAGTGCGACCGGTAGCCAGAATGGATCGGAGTGCGGCGACCACACTGCCGAATCGCCGGTCACCTCGAACGCCCGCTCTTGCCAGACCACCCGCTCCCGCGCGCCGATTGCCGAGGCGGTGAACAACCGCCAGGTCGTTACCACCGGGGCGCGACCCGGTGTGGCTGATTCGGTAGAGCCGCTGGGCTGGAGCAGGCCCAAGATGGTTCGGCGTGGTGCCTCGGGGGCCGTACTCGAGTTGCGGCGTCGGGTTGCCGTAGGCATCGGGAATCTCCAACGGAGCAATGATGATCACGGAGTGTGGTAGCTGCATCCTCGAACCTGCCGTCCGGTAGTCCATTCGGGCTGTCCTGCCAAATCCACTGGCATGGCCCACTCACCCCAAATAGGGTATCGATCCGATTACGCTTTGTTTACTATTCGAGGGGAACCCGGGTGACGGAGCAGCCATTGTCGGAAACAGGCAACGACGACAGAGAACGCGAGGCAGCGCACGGGGTCTCGCAACAGCAAAGCGCGCTGCGGGAAGCGAAAGTCAGGCAGCGGCTTCGCTACGTCTGGCTCATCGGCAGTCTGATCGTAACAATTGGACTCGGCGGGGCCACCGCTTACGGATTCTGGATCACCAACCGGACGCCGTTCAGCTACGTAGGTCTGATCGCGGGTGCGGCATCGACGACTGCGGCCGCATGGCTGATCCTGCGGAACCGGCCGGACATCGCTGATGAGGCCTATCAGCTGTCCGAGCGTGAGCACAAACATATGTTGCTAGTTTCCGCTATTTCCCGTGAGGCCAGGAAGTCGCTGCGGGTGTACAGGGCCCTATCCTGGCGCGACATCGATGTCTACCGCCGCAAGGCCACCAGAAACCGCCGAGTCCACAACCTGTTCCAAGGAATCATCATCGTGGGTTCGATCGTGGTTACCAGCCTGACCAGCGCGGGCCTCACCGAACCGATACTGCGCTGGGGTGGTGCCAGTGTCGCGGCCTTGGTGAGTGTCTCGGCCGGGTTTACCGGCTATTTCAAGTTCCGTGAACGCGGGTTCAACCAGCAGCAGACAGCCGACGCCATTGAGAAGGAATACAACGCCGTCGACCTCCGCGTTGGCGACTACGACATCCCCGACGAGGACAAGGCTCTCAAGATCTACGCCCAAAAGGTCGAGGCATTGAAGGAAGAGCAACGTAAACGCGAACTACAGTTGGAACAAAGCTCCCCACCCGAGGAAAAACAGTAGTCGATCCTGCCGCGCCCGCGACTCGGGTTCATATCGTCCAGACGGAGAAGGTGTCACGCGGTGGGGGACTGTGCGGGCGTAGCAGGTCGAGTTCGTTGTCGGCGAGGTACAAGCCGCCGCCCTCGTGAGCGGCAATGCGCGAGTGCCCGCCGATGGTTCCGGACTTATTGCCATCCGGGGGCGAAGCCAGCGCCCGCAAGGCCCCGGTACAGATCACGCCGCCGTGGCCGGCGGTGACTTCGGGAGATCCGGCACGCGCGCCCCCGCCAACGCCGAGGCATCAGCGATCAGCACAGCCACCCGTTCCTGCTGTTTAGTGTGAGTGACACGTCGGTGCGCGCCTGCACGTCCACAAACTGTCGCCAAGAGATCACCGGCCACGAACAGGCGCCTCACTCCGGTCCGACCTCGACCGCCCACCCGAGACACGCGCCCCTAGGTGGTGCGGGGCGCCCGGTCGTGATACGACATGGCCAGTGACATCAGCCGCTTGATGCCTCAAGGACACACTCGAGCCACCGAATTGAGTGGAATGTATGCACCCGTTTCGCACCCCATGGGTTAGCCTGATGGTGGCCCAGTTGCATGTTTCCGCTGGTCAGAGCTAGTGGGGCCGGAGGGATTCGAACCCTCACCGGCTGGAACCTAAATCCAGTGCCTCTGCCTGTTGGGCTACGGCCCCCTGGTGTCGCCCGCACAGGGTAGCCGGGCGCGGATCTCGCCAAATCCCGACATCTGCGCTCGACTTCGTTAGCATCTCACCGACAGTGATCGCGTGAACACAGGGCGGGGTCCGGATGCGGTTCAGTCGGGTTGGGGTTGTTCTCGTCTTGTTGGCGGGGTTGTTGGGGGTTGTGCCGCAGGCCAACGCTCAAGCGCCGCGGCGGCAGGTGATCTACGACGGGGCCGGCACGTACCCCCGCGTCGTTCGGCTCGAGCACAGTGGCGCTGCCAACGGGCGGTTGATCGCCAGTGTCGGCAGTGGGCACAACGGCGACAGCATCGGGATCATCCTCGAGAGCACCGACGGGGGTGCCACCTTCCGGCAGATCGCCACGATCGCCGACCCGGAGGGTGTGCGGGGGCACGGGATGTGTTGCGGCACCCTGTTCGAGTTGCCTCGCCCCCTGGCGGCGCTGCCCGCCGGCACCCTGCTGTGGGCCACCACCACCGGGTGGGAGGTCCCCGAAGCGGATCGGCAGGTCAAGCAGCGGTTGTGGCACTCCCAGGATCAGGGAGTCACCTGGACGTTCCTCGCCGACATGGGGCTTTCGCCGAACCAGTACAACGCGTGGGAACCCGAGTTGAGCATGGCTGCCGACGGGCAGTTGGTGGTGCATTGGGCAGACGAGTCGGACAAGCCGAACCACGACCAGAAGATCGTTCAGGCTCGGTCCGGGGACGGGATTACCTGGACCGACAAGACCGACACCGTCAAGAACACCGACTTCTTCGTGCGGCCGGGGATGCCGGGGGTCCGGCAGCTGCCGGACGGCACGTACTTCATGGTCTACGAGGTCTGCAACGTCGACGAGCCGCTGTGCTCGATCTACTTCCGCACGTCGGCGGACGGGTGGGACTACGGGGATCCGTTCGATCTTGGCACGGGGGTACGTACGGCCGACGGGAAGTACCCGCGGCACACGCCGACCATCGACGTCACCTCTGACGGGACGATTTTGCTGGTCAGCGAGATGTTGGTGAACGCAGACGGGAGCCATGCGCCCAACAACGGGGCGGCGATCCTCGTCAACGGGCAGCGCGGCGCCGGGCCCTGGGGGGAGATCGACGCTCCGGTGCCGACACCGGGGGTCAACAACGAGGGGTGCCGGAACTTCAGTCCGTCCCTGTTGGTGTCGCCCGACAACACGTCCGTGTTGGAGATCGCGACCGACTTCGACGGGGACGTCTGCAAGGCCTACTACGCGTCCGGCCCCATCACGTGACACGATCCTCCTGTTGATCGACACGGGAGGACACGGGGATGCGCGCACCGCGACCACTGGGCGCCGTGCTGCGGCTCATCGACCGGTTCGAGGCGCGGGGCGTTTACGTGCCGGGCGAGGACAACAAGGCCATCTCGCCGTGGCGGGACTTCGGCTGGCTGATCGCCACCTGGCTCGTGACCGTGGCCGTCTTCATCCTCTTCTTCGCACTGGCGGCGTGACCCCTGGGTGACAGGCAGTCACCATCGAAGCGTGTCGGCGATCACTCCTGGTGCCGCTCTGGTCACAGCTCGGCCACGGCACGACACCAGCTCCGGCAACGCGACCCTGCACCAGGTGTCGCACCGGCATAGTGCATTCAGACGTACACCATCCCCCGGGAAGGGGCCCCTCCGTGCCAGTGGTCAGACTTGCGGTCGCGGCATGCGTCCTGCTGGTGCTGACCGCCTGTGGCGCCGGGCGCGCGGCCGACAACGTCGAGCAGTCGCTGCGCACCCCGGACCCGACGGCGGCCGCGGAGCGTTCCGACTACCGCGCCGTGAAGTCCCTCGGCGACGGCATCACGCTGACGGTCGAGGCGCCTACGTCGTTCACGCCGACCGACACCGCCTACCCGCGCGCGGACCGGGCGGTGGCGTTCGAGATGGTGGTCGAGAACAAGAGCGGGACGATCTACCGGCCGGCGCAGCTGTCGTTCGTGGCGACCGCGGACGGCATCGCGATCGACCAGGTCATCGACTCGACCCAGGGCTACACCGGCGTCGTCGGCGCGATCGACGAGGTCCTGCCGAGCCAGACGCTGCGGTTCGCGGTCGCGTTCGGGGTCCCACCGCAGCAGTGCGTGGTGCGGGTGGCGGTCCGGCCGCAGTCGTCCTCGGCGAACGCGATCCCGATTTTCGACGGCACAGTCTGACTCTGTCGGTGCCACCGGATAACGTCGCCGCCATGAGCGACCAGAACAGACTCTCCGAGGGCGACGCCGCCCCCGACTTCCGGCTCCCCGACAGCAACGGCGACGAGGTCGCCCTGTCCGACTTCCGCGGCAAGCACGTGGTCGTCTACTTCTACCCGTCGGCCGGCACGCCGGGCTGCACCAAGCAGGCCTGCGACTTCCGCGACAACCTGGCGGAGCTGAACGACGCGGGCTTCACCGTCCTCGGCATCTCCCCGGACAAGCCGGCGAAGCTCGCCAAGTTCGTCGCCGACGAGGGCCTCACCTTCCCTCTGCTGTCCGACGAGACCCGCGCGGTGCTCACCGAGTGGGGCGCGTACGGCGAGAAGCAGAACTACGGCCGCACGATCACCGGCGTCATCCGCTCGACGTTCGTCGTCGACCCAGCCGGGAAGATCGAGAAGGCCATGTACAACGTGCGCGCGACCGGGCACGTCGCGAAGCTGCGCAAGGACCTGAAGGTGTGACGTGGCCCGATACGCAACTGTGATGAAACCGCGGACAACCTGACGGGTCCCGCACGCGTACGTCACAGTCATGCGGAAAGTTGCCACCCAACCGGGTCAACTTTGGCGATCCGCACGGCGTATTCAAGTCATGCTCAACAACGCAGCGGCCCGCCGTGTGGCACTCGCCGGCGCCGTGGTGGGGGTCGTGCTGGCAACTGGGGCCTGTGGGGCGAAGCCAACCGCGTCGGCCGGTGAGCCGGTGATCATGGCCGCCCCGGCGCCGGCGGACACCCCCGCGGCGCCACCGACCGTGTCGACCGCGACTCCGACTCCGACCCCGGACCCGAATGCCAGGGGCCAGCTGCCGCCGCCGATCGACCCCGCGCTGGTGGAGAAGGCGGCGACGGAGGTCGAGCCGAACACGACGCTCGGCGCGGTGGTGTTCGACCGGGCCACGGGCGCCGAGCTGCTTTCGGTCAACGCCGACCGGCAGTTCCGGTCCGCGTCGCTGGTCAAGCTGATGATCGCCGTCGACGCGCTGAACCGGGGCGCCTCCGCGAGCGACCGGCAGCAGCTGGCCCGCATGCTGTCGGTCAGCGACGACAACATCGCCAGCTCGTTCTGGGTCAAGGGCGGCGGGCCGGACATCGTCACCAGGACGGTCGCGTTGATCGGGCTCACCGGCACCGCGCCGCCGGAGACCCCCGGCAAGTGGGGCGAGGTGCGGATCACCGCGCACGACATCGTGCTGGTGTACCAGTACGTGATGAACAACCTGCCGCCGGAGGACCACACGCTGGTCGTCGACGCGCTCGCGCAGGCGCCGCAGTACGCCGCCGACGAGTTCGACCAGTACTTCGGCATCCCCGACGGGCTGAACGTCCAGTGGGCGATCAAGCAGGGTTGGGGCAACAACGCCCACGCGATGGTGCTGCACAGCACCGGGCTGGTCGGCGCGAACTGGCGCTACGTCGTGGTGCTGCTGACCGAGCACCCACTCGGGTCGGGCTGGAAGACCAGCGCGGCGTCGGTCACGGCCGCGGCCGGCGCGTTGAACGGCGCGCTGCCGGCTGCGTGACGGGGTCCTACGCCCGCCCCGGTTGGCCTCCGGCCCCCGGTTTCCACGCTAGCCGATGGGACCGACGGTCTTGGGGTGTGGGGCGTTCGGCTGTGGACAGTTCGGGTGCTGTGGACAACCCCGTCTTCGGCGGCCGAGATTGTCGGTGGGTTGCCGTAGCGTGGAAACCGGGGGCCGGAGGCTAGCGGACGCCGAGGCTGCGCAAATGCGGCAGCAGCAGGGAAAGCGCGCGCCCGCGATGCGAGATCGCGTCCTTCTCCTCCGTCAGCAGCTCCGCGGAAGTCCGTGTCTCGCCTTCCGGCACGAAGATCGGGTCGTAGCCGAAACCGTTGGTGCCTCTGGGTTTGCGCACGAGAGTGCCGGGCCAGACGCCGCGTACGACGATCTCCGTGCCGTCCGTCAGTACCAGCGCGGTTGCGCACACGAAGGCGGCGCCGAGCCGGTCGTCGGGGACGTCGGTCAACTGGTCGAGCACCAGTTCGAGGTTGGCGGTGTCGGAGCGCCCGCTGCCGGCCCAGCGGGCGGACAGGACACCCGGCATGCCGTTCAGCGCGTCGACCTCGATGCCGGAGTCGTCGGCGACCGTGGGGAGGCCGGTGGCCGCCACGGCGTCGCGGGCCTTGACGACCGCGTTGTCCTCGAACTTGGCGCCGGTCTCGGGCGCCTCGGCGAACGGGGCGACCTCGTCGAGGCCGATCGCCTCAACCCCCTCGATGCCGGCGCGCTCGATGATCCGCCGCATCTCCGCCAGCTTCTTGGCGTTGCGGGACGCCACCAGCAGCTGGGTCACGACCGGACCGCCTTCACCGGCTTGGGCTCTGGCAGCGTGCCAGGGTACGGCTCGGCGAGCACGGCCGTCTGGAGGGCGTTGATCTCCGCGCAGCCGGCCAGCGCGAGGTCGAGCATGCGGTCGAGGGTGGAGCGGGTGAACGTCGCGCCTTCGCCGGTGCCCTGGACCTCGATGATGGTGCCGGCGTCGGTGGCGACGACGTTCATGTCGACCTCGGCCCTGGCGTCCTCCTCGTACGGCAGGTCCAGGCGGACCCGGCCGTCGACCACGCCGACGCTGACCGCCTGGACCGCGCACGACAGCGGCTGCGGGTCGGCGAGCCGGCCGGCGGCGCCGAGCCAGGTGATGGCGTCGGCGAGTGCGACGTAGGCGCCGGTGATGGCCGCGGTGCGGGTGCCGCCGTCGGCCTGGATGACGTCGCAGTCGATGACGATCGTGTTCTCGCCAAGGGCCGCGAGGTCGATGCACGCGCGGAGCGAGCGGCCGATGAGCCTGCTGATCTCGTGGGTGCGCCCGCCGATCCGGCCTTTCACCGACTCGCGGTCGCCGCGGGTGTTGGTCGCGGAGGGCAGCATCGCGTACTCGGCGGTGACCCAGCCGAGGCCGGAGCCCTTGCGCCACCGGGGCACGCCCTCGGTCACGCTCGCCGCGCACAGCACCCTGGTCATACCGAACTCGACCAGCACCGAGCCGGCCGGCCAGACCTGAAAACCGCGGGTGAGCTTGATGTCCCTGAGCTGGTCGTCGTTCCTGCCATCGGTTCGTGCCACAGGAAGACCCTACGACGTGCGGAATACCGGCCCGGCGACGGTGGGCCCCAGACCCGCGCTGTGTCGCACGTCATCCCGTTCTGGCTCGTAACAGGATTGACCGCACGGCCAGCACGGAGGACATTCATCGTAGGTTGAAATCGGAGGCGGCCATGTCCGAGGGGGACACGAAGCCGAAGGCGCGACACCGGCATCCCGTGCTCGTCGCCACGGTCAGAGCTGCGCTGGTGCTCGCACTCCTGATGGTCGCCGTCATCTCGCTGCGCGGCAACCTGCCGAGCGTCACAGCGGTCACCGACGCGATCCTCGGCGCCGACACCAGCTGGCTCGCGGTCGCGGCGGCCGCGGAGCTCATCTCGATGGCCATGTTCGCCCGCCAGCAACGCAGGCTGCTCACCGCGTTCGGCGTGCGCATGCCGCGGCACCGCGCGCTGGCACTCGCCTACAGCCGCTCCGCGATCGCGATCAGCCTGCCCGCCGGCACGGCGATCTCCGCCGCGTACGCGTTCCGCCAGTTCCGGGTCGGCGGCGCGAGCAGGCGGACGGCGGCGACCGTCATGGTGCTGTCCGGACTGCTGTCGGCCGCGGCGCTGGCCCTGCTCTACGCGACCGGCGCGCTCGCGGCGGTCGCCGTCCGCCTCGGCAGCGCGTGGCACGAGGAGCCGGGCTCGACCCGCGTCTCGGTCGTGATCACGTTGGCCCTCATCGCGTTCGTCGGCCTGTTCGCATGGCAGTCGACCTGGCACATCCAGCCCCGCCACCCGCGTGCGCACCACCCGGTCGCCGCGCGCTGGCCACGGCTGGCGGCGCTGCTCGCGCCGCTGACCGACGCGGTCACCAGCTCCCGCGACGTCGACGGCCGCCACTGGGGGCTCGCGCTGGCCGCGGCGCTGACCAACTGGCTCACCGACCTGCTGTGCCTGTACGCCGCGGCCCGGGCGTTCCACCTGCCGGTCAGCCTCGCGCAGCTCGGCGCGGTGTACCTGACCGTGCAGATCGTCCGGCAGATCCCGCTCACCCCCGGCGGCATCGGCGTGATCGAGGTCAGCCTGCTCGCCGGCCTGGTCTCGGCGGGCGCCGGCGAGGGCGCGGCGGCCGCGACCGTGCTGGTCTACCGGCTGCTGTCGTGCTGGCTGATCATCCCGGTCGGCCTGCTGTGCTGGCTGGGGCTGCGGCGGCCGCCGTCAGCCGGTGAGGAGCCGGTCGAGCACGACGGCGAGCTGGGCGGGCAGCTCGGCGGACGCGGTCTCGTCGCCGGCCAGGTGCCGCAGCAGCGCCTGCTGGAACACGCCGTCGAACAACGCGTAGGTCAGGCGGGACGGCACCGTGAGCGGTAGCCCGGCCAGCTCCGCGTAGGTGGCGACGATCCGCCAGATCATCCGCTCGAGGCTCTGGTCGATCTGCAGCACGTCCTCGCGGAACGACTCCTCGAACAGGCTCTGGTTGCGCAGGTCGTACCAGAGGCGGTGCATGGTCGCGTCCTCGCGGAGCGTCTCGACCATGGCCTTGCCGAACCCGGCACGCAGCTCCTCAGCCGTCTCGGACGTGGCTACGACCTGGTCGTAGCGGGTCACGCACTCGGCCTTGTACTGCCGCACGCAGAAGGTGATCAGGTCGACCTTGTCGCGGAAGTAGTAGTGCAGCACGCCATGGGAGAAGTCGGAGTTCTGCGCGATCTCGCGCAGGCTCGTCCGGGCATAGCCCAGCTCCGACAGGGTGAGCAGCGCGGACGCGGCGAGCTGGCTGCGCCGCTCCGCGAACTTGTCGACCTGCCTGCGGGAAATCCGGTCTGACTTGTGCTCAGCGACCTGGGACACGGCCGTCCTTCGCCTCTGACTCCCCCACCCGCGCCCTGCGGGCCCAGCTCATTCTATCGGCACGCGCGAATAATCTTGACAGTCGTCCAAGAAACTCTTGACGACTGTCAAGACTCAACTACCCTCGGCAGCATCGCCGTGCCCCGTCTCGAGGAGGAGACCCATGACCGTGTTCGACCTGACCGGAAGAAAAGCCTTGGTGACGGGGGGTGCGCAGGGGCTGGGCGCCGGCATGGCGACCGCTCTGCGCAAGGCGGGCGCGACCGTGGCGATCGGTGACATCCAGCACGACGCCGGGAAGGCGACCGCCGACGAGCTGGACGGCGTGTTCGTGCCGCTGGACGTCACGGACGACGCCGGGTGGACGACGGCGACCGAGGCGGCGGTCCGCGAGCTCGGCGGGCTGGACATCGTCGTCAACAACGCGGGCGTCGAGCTCTCCGGCCTGATCGCGGACCTCGACCCGGCCGACGTGCGCACGATGCTCGACGTGAACGTCCTCGGCACCGCGCTGGGCATCAAGCACGCCTTCCGCACGATGCGGCCCGGTGGCCTCGCCGGCGCGGGCGGCGCCGTGATCAACGTGTCGTCGGTGGCCGCGACCATCGCCTTCCCCGGCATCGCCGGCTACTCGGCGACCAAGTCCGCGGTGGACCGGCTGACCAGGGTCGCGGCGGCCGAGTCGGGCAAGTTCGGCTACGGCGTGCGCGTGAACTGCGTCTACCCCGGCCTGGTGCCGACCGCGATGGGCGCGAAGCTCGCGGCGGACATGGCCGAGCTCGGCCTGTGGCCGACCCCGGAGGCGGCGGTCGGCGACGTGATCGCGCTGACCCCGCTCGGCCGGCTCGGCGAGGTCGCGGACATGGCCGACGCGGTCGTGTTCCTCGCCTCCGACGCGGCCCGGTTCGTCACCGGCGCGGGTCTGCCGGTCGACGGCGGAATGGGGATGTGACCCATGGCCGATAAGCCTGTCGTCGTCTATGGCGCCTCCGGCTACACCGGACGGCTCGTCTGCGAGTACCTGCGCGAGCTGAACGTCCCGTTCATCGCGGCCGGCCGGGACAAGGCCCGCATCCAGGAGGTGCTCGACAAGGTCCCCGGCATCGAGACCGTCGACCACGAGGTCGTCGAGGTGGAGCACGCGGTCGGCCCGCTGACCGAGCTGTTCCGCGGCGCCAAGGTCGTGTCCAACATGGTCGGCCCGTTCATCAAGCACGGGCCGGAGGTCGTGCAGGCCGCGCTGGACGCCGGCTGCCACTACCTCGACACCACCGGCGAGCAGGACTGGCTGCTCGACGCGCAGGTGCGGTGGGGCGACGGGTACGCGGAGCGCGGGCTGCTGCTGTCGCCCGGCGTCGCGCAGATGTACACCACCGGCGAGATCGCGGCGAACCTCTGCCTCGAGACCCCTGGCCTCGACACGCTCGACATCCTGGTGCTGTGGAAGGGTTTCCCGACCTACGCGTCTACGCAGACGATCTTCACCATCCTCACCGCGGACTGGCACTACCTCGAGGAGAACGAGTATCGGCGCTGGGACCCGCACACCACCTTCGAGGTGAACGTGCCCGGCCAGCACCAGACCGCGCTCGCGCTGCCGTGGGGCGGGACCAGCCACCCGGTGTGGTTCAAGAACGACCCGCGCGTCGCCACGTGCAAGGTCGCCGGCGGGGTGTTCGACCGCACGGTGATGGCCGGCGTGGTCGAGACCGTGAAGATGGTCGAGGAGAAGATCAAGCCGCTGCCGCCGGAGCAGCGGCAGGCCGCGCTTGCCGAGGTCGCGGCGTCGGTGCAGGCGGGCATGCCGCCACGGGAGAACCCGAGGATCAACACGTCGCTCGACTCGGTGCACGCCTCGGGGCCGCTGGGACGGGCGCACTGCGTCATCTACGGGAACTCGAACTACAAGCAGACGGGGTTGCTGCAGGCGTACGCGGCCTACTCGCTGCTGCAGCAGGCGCCGAAGCGGGCCGGGCTGGCGTCGGCGTGCCAGGCGTTCGGGCACCGCGAGCTGCTCGGCGCGCTGCGGAGCTTCGGGCTGGTGCTGGAGCCCGAGCTGACCGTCCGCCACTGAGGGCGGCACCCAAGAACCCCTGGGGCGTGCGGATTCGTCGCCGCACGCCCCAGGGCCCACTCCCCACCATCCCCGAGGAAGACGCCGTGCGGCTGACCGAATATCTCGACAAGGGCGCGTCGCTCGGCGCGGCGGAGCCCTGCCTGACCATGGACGGCCGGTCGCTGTCCTACGCCGACGTCCAGCTGGCGTCCTGGCAGGTGGGGCGGGCCCTCGCCCGCTCCGGGGTGCGGCCGGGCGACAAGGTCGCGATCCTGTCGGCGAACGACCCCATCTCGTTCTCCTGCGTGTTCGGCATCGCGCGGGCCGGCGCGGTCTGGTGTCCCGTCAACCCCCGCAACGAGGCGGCCGAGAACCGGGACCTGCTCGACCTCTTCGACTGCGCGTGCCTGCTGTTCCAGGCCTCGTTCGCGCCGCTGGTCGAGCGGATCCGGCCGGAGCTGTCCAAGGTCACGACGTACGTGTGCCTCGACGGCGACGTGGCGGGCGCGGTGCCGTTCGCGCAGTGGCTGGCCGGGCTGCCCACCGAGCCGTGGGAGGCCACACCCGTCGACGACGTCGCCATGATCGCCGGCACCGGCGGCACCACCGGCACGCCGAAGGGCGTCCAGCTGACCGGGCGGAACCTCGAGGCGATGACCGCGATCACGCTGATGAGCTACCCGTTCGACGGCCGGCCGACCTACCTCGCCCTGGCGCCGCTGACCCATGCGGCCGGCGTGCTGTGCTTCCCCGTCCTGACCCTCGGCGGCGAGATCGTGGTGATGCCGAAACCGGACGTCGGCGACTTCATCGCGCACGTCGAGCGACACCGGGTGACGCACACGTTCCTGCCGCCCACGCTGATCTACCTGCTGCTGGACCACCCCGCGCTGGACACCGCGGACACGAGCTCGCTGCAGTGCCTCTGGTACGGCGCGGCGCCGATGTCGGCCGCCCGGCTCGCCGACGCGGTGACCCGGCTCGGTCCGGTGCTCGGGCAGCTGTTCGGCCAGACGGAGGCGCCGATGATGATCTCCACGATGTCGCCGCGCGACCACGTGCACGCCGACGGGACGCTCGCGCACGAGCGGTTCTCCTCGGCGGGCCGGCCGTCGCCGCTGGTGACCGTCGCGATCATGGACGAGGCCGGCACGCTGCTCGGGCCCCGCGAGCGCGGCGAGATCGTCATCCGCGGCTCGCTCGTGATGGCCGGCTACTACCGGAACCCGGCCGCCACCATGGAGGTGTCGCGGCACGGCTGGCACCACACCGGCGACATCGGCTACCTCGACGAGGACAACAACCTGTTCATCGTGGACCGCGCCAAGGACATGATCATCACGGGTGGGTTCAACGTGTACTCCGCCGAGGTCGAGCAGGCCGTGATGGCGCACCCCGCGGTCCGCGACTGCGCGGTGGTCGGGCTGCCGGACGACAAGTGGGGCGAGCGGGTCACCGCGGTGGTCGAGCTGCACGACGGGCGGCCGCTCGGGGACGGCGAGCTGCGTGAGTTCGTGAAGGAGCGCCTCGGTTCGGTCAAGGCGCCCAAGCAGGTCGAGGTGTGGCAGGACCTGCCCCGCTCGAAGATCGGCAAGGTGCTCAAGGCGGCGGTGCGCACCCGATTGCTGGCCGCGGGCGGGTGACGCGCGCGCATATCCTGGTGCGCGGCATGAAGGACCCATTGCTCGACGCGCTGTTCGGACTGGCGCTGGACACCCGTGACCACGCGGTGTTCGGCAGCGCGCCGCTGTACATGAAGGGCCTCAAGGCGTCGCTGCGCGATCTCGACGTCATCGCGCGCGGCGCCGCGTGGGCGCGTGCGCTGGAGCTGTCGGGGCGGGGGCTGCTGTTGCCGGTGGAGGCGGCGCCGTCCGGCCGCGGGCGGGTGGTGCGCCACCCGAGCGCGCCGATCGAGGTCTTCGACGAGTGGCCGACCGCGGTCGACCTCGACGAGCTGATCGACGGGGCCGAGGTCATCGACGGCGTCCCGTTCGTCCGGGTGGGCGACGTACTGCGGGAGAAGGCCAGGTCCGGCCGCGAGAAGGACCGCCGCGACGTCGAGACCGCGCGTCAGAGGTCGTACTCCGCGCCCTTGACGACCAGGGCGACGTCGCCCGAGTAGGCGCCCTTCGCCTCGGCGAGCACGGCGTTCGCGTCCGTCCACGGCGCCACGTGGGTGATCAGCAGCCGGCCGACGTCCGCGCGGGTGGCCAGCTCCCCCAGCTCGCGACCGGACAGGTGCACGCCCTTCGGCCGGTGGTCGGCGTGGGTCCAGGACGCCTCGCCGAGCAGGGTGTCCACGCCGGCGGCCAGCCCGTCGAGCGTCTCGCACACGCCGGTGTCGCCGGTGTACGCGAGCGTCCGGCCGCCGTGTTCGAACCGGAAGCCGTAGGCCTCGCACGGGTGCGCCACCTCGGCCGCGGTCACCGCGAACGGGCCGATGTCGCGCGACCCGGGCGCGAGCGCGTGGAAGTCGTACACGTCGGCCAGGTCCGTCTCGTCGCGCTCTGCCCGGTCGGGGGCGTACGCGGCGGCGAACCGGGACGGCGCCTCCTTCGGCGCGTACACCGGGAGCCGGTGTCGCCACGGGTCGACGCGGGGCGCCGGGTGCCAGCGGCGCAGGACGGTGAGCGCGGTGAAGTCGGCGCAGTGGTCGGGGTGCAGGTGCGAGAACATCAGGCCGTCGAGCGTGAACGGGTCCCGCACCGCCTGCAGCTCGGCGAGGGTGCCGTTGCCGAGCTCGACGCCGAGCGCGAACCCGTCCGCCTCGAGCAGGTAGCCGGAGGACGGCGCGTGGGGCCCTGGGGCGCTTCCGGAGCAGCCGAGCACGGTCAACAGCACGTGCACCAGCTTTACACACGGGATCGCAGGAGCGGGCGCCCCGCGATCACCTCGTGCTCGCCACGGCGAACGCGCCCAGGTCCGGCCCAAGGAATCTCCTGGCCAGCCGTGCGAAGGGGTCGGGCGGGCCGGTCGCAAGCAGCTCGTGACGCGGTTCGTCCAGTTCGGCGAACAGGTCCTGTTCGGTGAGCACGCGGACGACGTCCTTGGCGGTCTCCTCGGCGCTGGACACGAGCGTCACGTCGTTGCCCATGACGATCTGCAGGACTCCGGTGAGCAGCGGGTAGTGCGTGCAGCCGAGCACGACGGTGTCCACGTCCGCCTGCTGGAGCGGCTCCAGGTAGGCCTGCGCGAGGCCGAGGATCTGCCGGCCCGACGTGATGCCGCGCTCGACGAAGTCGACGAATCGGGGGCAGGGCGCGCTGGTGAGCGTGATGTCGGGGGCGGCGGCGAACGCGTCGTCGTACGCGCGGGAGCGGATGGTGCCTTCGGTGCCGATGACGCCGACCCGGCCGCTGCGGGTGGTCGCGACCGCGCGGCGCACGGCGGGCACGACCACCTCGACGACCGGGATGTCGTAGCGTTCCCGCGCGTCCCGCAGGCAGGCGGCCGACGCCGTGTTGCAGGCCAGTACCAGCAGTTTCACCCCGCCGGCGACCAGGTCGTCCGCGATCGCGAGCGCGTGGCGTCGGACCTCGGCGATCGGCAGCGGGCCGTACGGGCCGTTGGCGGTGTCGCCGACGTAGCGCAGCCGTTCGCCGGGCAGTTGGTCGGCGATGGCACGCGCGACCGTCAGCCCGCCGACGCCGGAGTCGAAGACACCGATGGGCGCGTCGCTCACAGCGCGGGCGCCGGCACGTCCTTGGCCTTCGACCGGTTGGCGGCCGACACGAGCCAGGCGGCGAGGACGCCGGCGATCGCGCCGAACAGGTGACCCTGCCACGAGACGCCCGGGTTGCCGGGCAGGACGCCGAGCAGCGTGCTGCCCCAGTACAGGAACAGCGCAACGGCGACCAGGATCTGACCGAGTGCGCGGTTGAAGATGCCGCGTACCAGCAGGAACGCGAGCCAGCCGAACGCGATGCCGGACGCGCCGATGGTGGTGCCGTCACCGCCGACCAGCCACACGCCGAGCCCGCTGAACAGCCAGATGGTCAGCGTGACCGCCACCCACTGGCCGATCCCGTTGGACATGGCGAGGAACCCGAACACCAGCACCGGCAGGGTGTTGGCGAACAGGTGCGCCCAGCCGTGGTGCAGCAGCGGCGCCCACAGGACGCCGTCGAGCCCGCCGAGCGTGCGCGGCTGGATGCCGAACTGGTCGAGCCGGCCGGACATGGCCGCGTCGACGATCTCGATGAGGTAGAGCAGCACGGTGAACGAGCCGATGACGATCAACGCCTGCACCGGGTTGGGCGGCAGGATCCGGTTGACCGGGTTCTTCGGCTTCTCCGTCGGTGCAGGCAGTGTGCTCACGACGCCCCCTCGCAGGCTCCGGGACGCCGCTCGCGGTCGCCCTGTGACACTGGTTCGCTCGCAAGCTCGCTCACACCATCGAGGCTACGTGGGGTTTCGGGGCGCCGCGTCCGGTTCAACCCTGAGATTTCCCTGGTTCCGGGAGGTCGGCGAGGCCGAGCGCGTGGTCGACGGCCAGCTCGGCGTGGAGGCGGGTGGTCGGGAAGACCGGCACGGGGCTGTCGTCCTGGCCGACCAGCAGCTCGATCTCGGTGCAGCCGAGGACGACGCCCTGCGCGCCGCGCTCGACCAGCCGGTCGATGACGTCGCGGTAGACCTTCCTCGACTCGTCGCGGACCTCGCCGACGACCAGCTCCTCGTAGATGATCCGGTGCACCTGCGCGCGGTCGGCCTCGTCGGGGACCAGGACGTCGAGTCCGTGTGCCGCGAGCCGGCCGGTGTAGAAGTCCTGCTCCATGGTGAAGGCGGTGCCTAGCAGGCCGATCGTGCCGAGGCCCGCCTCCTTGACGGCCGCGGCCGTGGCGTCGCCGAGGTGCAGTAGCGGCAGACCAGTCAGCCGGTCGGCGACCTTGTGCATGGTGTTGGTGCACAGGACGAGGAAGTCGGCGCCGGCGGCGCGCAACGCCTGGGTGGCCGCCGCGAGCCGCACGCCCGCCTCGTCCCAGCGGCCGCCGGCCTGCAGCTCCTCGATCTCGGCGAAGTCGACGGAGTACAGGACGCAGTGCGCGGAGTGCAGACCGCCGAGCCGCTCGCGCACCCGCTCGTTGACGATCCGGTAGTACTCGGCGGTGGACTCCCAGCTCATGCCGCCGAGCAGGCCGATGACCTTCACGGCCGCACCAGCTCGCCGAGCCGCTCCAGCGAGCGGTCCAGGTTGCGCGCGACTTCCTTGGTGCCGAAGCGTTTCATGAGCCAGCCCTTCAGCGCGCCGCCAGGTTCCTGAATGGACCGGAGGCGGACGGTGGTGGCGTCGCCGTCGGCGGTCAGCTCGATCCGGAACTCGGTGCGGACCGCGAACTTGGGCGCCGGCTTGCCGTCCAGCCGCTCGGCGACGTGCTGCCACGCGAGCAGCCGGCCCGGCTCGAACTCGGTGATCTCCTGGTCGACCTCGGAGCGTTTACGGTCCCAGGTGCCGTACTGGGTCCGCCGCTGCCCGACGCCCTCGCCCTCGAGCACCTTGGTGCGCTCGGAGAACTCGAACCAGTCGGCCGCACGGCCGGCGTCGGACACGACCGCCCACACGGTGTCGATAGGCGCGTCGACCCTGGCTGCCCGCATGACCTCGATGACGTCGCTCACGCCGCCAGATGCTATGCCCGTTGAGGTCGCCGGTTTGGCCTCCGGCCCCCCTCGAACGACGCTACGGCACGGCACCGACACGATCGGCTGCGTCATCGGTGTTGGCGCCAGATCTGGGGACAACCCCGCCGCCTGTGGACAACCCCGCAGATGTCGATCTTCGCCGGCCGGGGCAGTCGGTGGTCGCCGCTAGGCTGGCAACCGGGGGCCGGAGGCCACCCTGGGCCCCCGCGTCAGGCCCAGAGGTGTCCGTCCAGGCGGGCCGCCGCCTCGTCGACCGAGCCGCTGTACGCGCCCGTCGACAGGTACTTCCAGCCGCCGTCCGCGACGATGAACACCACGTCCGCGGTCTGGCCCGCCGCGACCGCCTTCTGTGCGACGGCCAGCGCGGCGTGCAGGATCGCGCCGGTCGAGACGCCGGCGAAGATGCCCTCGGTCTCCAGCAGCTGCCGGGTCCTGCGCAGTGCGTCGTAGGAGCCGACCGAGTACCGGGCGGTCAGCACGTCCGGGTCGTACAGCTCGGGCACGAACCCCTCGTCGAGGTTGCGCAGCCCGTACACCAGCTCGCCGTACCTCGGCTCGGCGGCGATGATCTGCACGTCCGGCTTGTGTTCCCGCAGGTAGCGGCCAGCGCCGACGAGGGTGCCGGTGGTGCCCAGCCCGGCGACGAAATGCGTCACCGACGGCAGGTCGCGCAGGATCTCCGGGCCGGTGCCGTGGTAGTGCGCGCCGGCGTTGTTCGGGTTGCCGTACTGGTAGAGCATCACCCAGTCCGGGTTCTCCTTCGCCAGCTCCTTCGCCCGCCGGACGGCCTCGTTCGAGCCGCCGGCCGCCGGTGAGCTGACGATCCGCGCGCCGTACGCCTGGAGCAGCTGCCGCCGCTCCTCCGACGTGTTCTCCGGCATCACACACACCAGGCCGTAACCCTTGAGCTTCGCGGCCATGGCCAGCGAGATGCCGGTGTTGCCCGACGTCGGCTCGAGGATCGTGGCGCCGGCACGCAGGATGCCGTCCCGTTCGGCGACCTCGATCATCTTCAGCGCGACGCGGTCCTTCACCGAACCGGTCGGGTTGCGGTCCTCGAGCTTCGCCCACAGCCGGACCTCCGCCGACGGCGACAGGCGCGGCAGCCCGACCAGCGGCGTGTCGCCGAGGGTGTCGAGCAGCGAGTCGTACCGGGCCAACTCAACCCCCAGCTACGGCGGGCAGGATCGTCACGTTGTCGCCGTCGGCGACGGCCGCGTCCAGCCCACCGGCGAACCGCACGTCCTCGTCGTTGACGTACACGTTGACGAACCGGTGCAGCGACCCCTCCTTGACCAGGCGCGACTTGATGCCGCCGTGGTTGGCGTCGAGGTTGTCGATCACCTCGGCCACGGTGGCGCCGTTGGCCTCGACCGACTTCTCACCGCCGGTGTGGGTACGCAGGATCGTGGGGATGGAGACGGTGACCGCCATTGAAGAAACCTCCGCTGAAAAGGGACTGCTACTGGGGAAACACGCGTGCGGACGACTCGTATTCCGACACGACCTCGACCGGCTCCTCGGCGATCTCGCCCTCGAGGATGCGGAAGGACCGCAGCTCCTGGACGTCCGGGTCGCGGGTCGAGACCAGCACGTAGTGGGCGTCGGGCTCGGACGCGTAGGACACGTCGGTGCGCGACGGGTACGCCTCGGTCGCCGTGTGCGAGTGGTAGATCACCACCGGGACCTCGTCGTTCGCGTCCATCTCGCGGTACAGCCGGAGCAGGTCGGCCGAGTCGAACTCGTAGAACGTCGGCGACCGGGCCGCGTTCAGCATGGGGATGAACCGCTCCGGCCGGTCGGCCCCCTCCGGTCCGGCGATCACGCCGCACGCCTCGTCGGGGTGGTCCCGGCGGGCGTGCGCGACCATCTCGTCGACCAGGTCACGGCGTATCCGAAGCACGTCCCGATCCTACTGGCTGGGCCGGGCGCTCCCACCTGATGAGAGCAGGCACGTGCACGAACCGACAACTCACCGTGTTTGAAACGGGGACTCGCGGTGTTTGAAACGGGGACTCGCGGAGTGACCAGGCGTTCAGTGCGGCGGCCACACGTCGCGGTAGGCCGGCAGCCCGGCCAGTGCCGTGGCCGACAGCGTCCCGTGCACGACGGCCCTCGCGAAGACCTCCGCGGCGGCCGTGCACAGCCGGTCCAGCGCCGCGGCCCGCCCGACCGCGCCGAACGGCGAGTCCGCCGCGACCAGCGGGGTCGCGCGGGTGGCGACAGCGAAGACCGTGTCACCGTCGAACATCGTGTGCGCCGGCCGGATCGCGCGGGCGAGCCCGTCCTGCGCGGCGACCGCGAGGCGCCGGCACTCGGTCTTCGTCAGGTCCGCGTCCACGGCGACGACACCGATCGTGGTGTTCAGGTCGGTCGGGGCCGCCGAGGGGAGGTCGCCGGGCCGCATCGGCCACCGCACGCCGAACTCGCCGCCGACCTCGTGGTCCGCCGCGTACGGCACGCCCGTGGCGGCGTCGACCGCCTCGCCGGCCGCGTTGACCGCGGCCAGCGCGCCGACCGTGAACCCGTCGACGACCGTGCTCGCCGTGCCGATGCCGCCCTTGAGCGAGCCGACCTTCGCGCCGGTCCCGGCGCCGACGCAGCCCTGGGCCACCACGGTGCCCGCGGCCTCGCACGCCGCGTGCCCGAACGACGCGTCCGGGCGGTTGCCCCAGTCGCTCCTCGGCAGGTCGAACAGCACCGCGCCCGGCACGATCGGGACCACCTCGTGCTCGGCCGCGCCGACCCGCAGGCCACGCGACCGCTCGGCCAGCCACGTCATCACGCCGTCGGCCGCCGCGAGCCCGAACGCCGACCCGCCGGACAGGCACACGGCGTCGACCTGCTGGACGAGGTTCTCCGGCACGAGCAGGTCGGTCTCGCGGGTGCCCGGCGCGCCGCCGCGCCCGTCGACCGCGCCGGTCGTGCCGGGCGGCAGCAGCACCACGGTGGTGCCGGTGGCCCAGCCGCCGCCGATCCGCTGGTGGTGCCCGACCAGCACGCCGCCGACGTCGGTGATCGAGTTAGAGCTCATCGCCGGCCAGCGCGGCGATCAGGCTCTCCTGCATCCACGTCAGCCAGTGGTAGACGCCGAGGTGGGGCGCGCGCGGGTCGTCGTCGGGCAGCTCGTCGGGCATGTCCTCGGTGACGTCGAGGGTGGTGCCCAGCGCGAGCCGCACGTCGTTGATCGCCGACAGCCACGCGTCGGCCTGCTCGAGGGACAGCTTCACGAGCCCGCCGCCGGGCGGGCAGGTGTCCAGCACCACGCCCGCGACGCCGGTCTTCAGGTCGAGCAGCTCCGGCTCGTGCAGCGACCGCAGCGCGGCGGCCGAGTCGCGGTCGGCCTTGGTGGCCGGGGTGTCCTCTGCGTCGAGCCGGTAGAAGTCCGGCAGCAGGCGGCCGAGGATCGGGTCGTCCGGCGCGATCGTGGACCCGGTGCGGATGCCGGTGAGGGCCGCCAGCTCGTCCTGCGGCGCCTCGTCCTGCCGAGCCTTCAGCATCTCCTCGATGCCGGCGACCATGCCCCGCAGAACGGCCGCCTCCTGGCGGTCGATCTTCGTGGTGGCGGTGTCGCCGACCCGCTCCCAGGGGATCACGACTCGTGCTGCATCGTCGCCCACAGCCCTGCCGCGTGCAGTCGCGCCACGTCGCCCTCCATCTTCTCCTTGGAGCCCGACGAGACGATAGCTCGGCCCTTGTGGTGCACGTCCAGCATCAGCTTGGTGGCCTGCTCCCTCGAGTAGCCGAACAGCTTCTGGAAGACGTAGGTGACATAGGACATCAGGTTCACCGGGTCGTTCCACACGATGGTCTGCCACGGCTTGTCCTCGCTGACAAGCTCCGACCCGATCGGCTCGACACGGCCCTGTTCCTGCTCGACGGGTGTCGACATGGAAACCGACATAAATCCATGGTGGCATGTCTAGAGCCCCGCGCCGGGAATGGGGTGCCGATATCGGGGGATCCAGGTTTCTGCCGGCAAGGCGCCGGTCCGTCCTCGTACCGGGTTGTACTCGGGCGGACCGGCAACGCCGCCGGCGGGAAGCTGGGCCGCCGAGATCCTCGCCGGATTCCCGGCGCGGGGCTCTAGTACTCCAGTCGTAGATCGTGATGGTCACTGCTCCTGGCGCGATTGTCGCTGGTAGTGGGCTTGTTGAGCGCGGTATTGATGTTCCCTGCGCCAGCGTG
>Ga0193742_1000243_pt1 | contig 40048 bp, 39 predicted proteins | sample L2c1metaG_FD_165511 | JGI IMG/M metagenome (GOLD analysis project Ga0193742, IMG submission 165511) | Soil microbial communities from a riparian zone of the East river system, Colorado, United States - L2c1 | ecosystem: Environmental > Terrestrial > Soil > Riparian zone | place: USA: East River... | reverse complement strand
CTGGGCGACACGGCGGTCGTCGGGCCAGCGTTCGACTGCCCACGCCGCCGCCGCCTCCAGGCCGAGACCCAGGAACACCGCCAGCGACAGGAAGATCGGCAGGCAGAACACGATCAGGTCGGGCACGTCGTAGTTGAGGACGTAGATCGACGTGAACACCGCCAGCGACAGGAGGTGGACGGCGATCGCCCGCTGCGCCCGGCCCCGGGACCACAACCCCACGACGATGCCGGCGGCCATCGGCACCAGGAGCAGGGAGTACTCCTTGCCCAGGAAGTCGAGCAGCAGCGGCACCCGGCCCACCAGCAGCCCGTACCAGCTGAAGGCGAACATCGCGTCCTTGAAGTCGCCGCCGGTCACGTAGGTGACGACGTCGCCGACCGTGTCGATGTTGCCCTCGTGGTAGCCGCCGACGTCGCTGAGGTGCAGCAGGTAGAGGTACTGGCTCGCACCCACGACGAGGGCCCCGGCCACGAAGGCGGCGTTGCGCCAGTTCACGGCCCGACCACGGTCCGACCACACCAGCCAGGCGATCCCCGGCAGCGCCAGGCCCGTGGTCATGTGGTGCCCGAACGACAGCGCGTACAGACCGAGGCCCGCCAGCAGCCAGACGTTCGGGGCACCCTTGCGCCAGTGGGCCAGGCACGCCGTGACCGTGACCAGGAACAGGACGTGCAGCGTGTACACCTCCGCCACCACCGCCTGCGACCAGAACGTGGGGCTGAAGGCGAAGACGAGCGCCGTCGCCGCCGCCACTTCCCGGCGCACGTCGAGGATGCGGAGCAGGGCGTAGAGGACCCCGACGGCCACCGCGCCGAGCACCGCGGAGAGCAGGTTCACCCGCCAGGCGATCGACCCCCACGGCAGGATCGACACCCACACCTTGTCGATCGCGAGGTACAGCGGGTACCCCGTCGGGTGCGGCACGCCGCCCACCACGCCGAGGAACTGCCACTTCGCCGTGTCGCCGGCGTAACCGATGCCGGGCAGCAGGGATCGGACGTACACGGCCAGCGCCAGAGCACCTACCCCGCAGGCCACGAGGACGTCGATCCGACGGGACGGCACGGGCATGGAGGGCGTCATCTTGGACGCCGGCCCCCCACCCGGCAAGAACGCCGTACGTTTCCTCGCACGTCGAGGGGTAATGCGGCTTCTGGAGCTGTAAGCAGTGTCGCTGTGGAGAGGGTTCAAGTGCAGGAGGCCAAGGAGCAGGCGCACCAGGTGGCGCGGGACGGGAAGATCACGATCATCACCCATCGGCCGGGTGAGCGTGAGCTTCCCTGGGCCAAGTTCCTGCTCGGCCCGTGGGCGGGCGAGGTGGTGGAGGACCCGGACCGCAGTCTGGTGCTGCCCGGCAGCCTGGTGATCAGCCAGCGTCCGGACCACCTGAAGTCGAAGGTGCTGGGCCGGATGCGGCGGCTGGGGTCGGTCGGGCTGTTCCACGTGGACGACGCCTCCTACCGCTCCCGGCTCGACGCCTACGGGTCGTTCGCCTTCGTCTGGCGCACCCACTACCACACGGCCCTCGACGGGCTGTCGGTGCGGCAGCTGCCCATCGGCCCCCGGGGCCTCGACCCGGTGCCGGTGGTGCCGCTCGACGCGGCTCGACGTCCCGTGGGTGAACGGCTCTACACCTGGAGCTTCACGGGGACGCTGTCGACCGCCCGCCACACGATGCTCGACGCTCTGGCATCCGTGGACGGGGGCACCACCGCGCTGGGGCCGGTCACCGACGACACCGCCGCCTTCGAGGTGCTGGCCGACTCGGTGTTCGCCCCCTGCGGCATGGGCCACACCCACCTGGAGGCGGCCCGGATCTACGCGGCGTTGGAGCTGGGGGCGATCCCGATCGTGGAGCGGCGGCGCTGGCTCGACTACTTCGGGATGCTCTACGGCACCGACCATCCGCTGCCCAGCGTGCGGAGCTGGTGGGAGGCGCCGGAGCTGCTGCGGCGGCTGATGGCCGACCAGCAGGCGTTGTCGGCGCTGCAGCGGCGCTGTGTCGACTGGTGGGCGGCGACCAAGGCCCGCCTGGCCGCCGACGCGCAGGACGACGTGGAGCAGTGCCTCGTCGGGTTGCGGACCCCGGACGTCTTCGGTCCCCTCGACAAGCCGGCGCCCCGCTGGCGCAACCGCATCGAGATGCTCCGCCAGCAGGACGCCGTCGGCCTCCGCCAACGGGTCAAGTCCCTCGGCCGCCCTCCGTCGTAGCACCTTCTGTCTTCACTGAGCCGGCTATGTCGGGCTGAGCGAAGACAGAACGCTTCAGGTGTCGCGGGAGGCGACGTAGGCGGCCAGCTCCACCAGGGCGTCGCGGGCCTCGGCGGTGATGTCGGCCACCTGGATGGCGCGGATCGCCTGCTCGGTGAGGGTGGTGATGCGGGCCTCCATCTCGTCGGCGGCGCCGGTGTCGAGGATGACCTGCTGGGCGGCGGCGACCTCGCCGTCGGACAGGTCGTCGGCGCCGACGCGGTCGAGGACCCGTGTCTGGCCGCCGTCGGCCCGGCGGGTGGCCGCGGCCAGCATCGGGGTGGGCTTGCCCTCGCGGAGGTCCTGGCCGACGGGCTTGCCGGTCAGCTCCTCGTCGCCGAAGGCCCCGAGCACGTCGTCGCGCAGCTGGAAGGCCTCGCCCAGCGGGTCGCCGTAGGCCGACAGCGGGGCCGCGAGGGCGTCGAGGCGCCCGGCCAGGGCGGCGCCGACGTGCAGCGGGCGCTCGATCGTGTACTTGCCGGACTTGTAGCGGGCGATCCGCCGCGCCATAGCCGGGTCGCGGTCGCCCCGGGCGGTGCCGAGGATGTCGAGGTACTGCCCGACGTTCAGCTCGAGGCGCAGCTCGTGCCAGATCGGGGCGACGTCGGCGTGGGCGCCGTCGAGCAGCAGGTCGGCGTAGACGTGGGACAGGTCGCCGATCAGGATGGCGACGCCCTCCCCGAAGCGCCGGGCCTCGCCCCTCCAGGTACCCGAGCTGCGGTGGAGCTCCCCGAACTCGACGTGGGCGGTGGCCTCGCCGCGGCGGGTGTCGGAGCCGTCCATCACGTCGTCGTGGACGAGGGCGAAGGCGTGGAGCAGTTCGAACGCCGCACCGGCGTCGATCACGCGGGGATCGTCGGGGTTCCCGCCAGCGCCGACGAAGCCCCAGAAGCAGAACGCCGGGCGGAGGCGCTTGCCGCCCGCCTCGACGAGGCGCTGCAGCGAGCGCAACGGCTCGACCAGCGCGGCGTCGAGGGCGCGCCAGCGGGACAGCTCGGCGTCGAAGAGCCGCTCGATGCGCCCCTCGACCCGTGCGGCCACCGCCGCGAGACTCGGGGGAGCGGATGCGGGAGACCTGGTCGGCATGTTCGGCCCAACGTTACGACCGACACCCCATGCCACGACACTCCGCGTGACGCCGCGTGGCGTCGGCTAGGGCGTGTCCTAACCGCCCTCGGTGGTGTCGGCCTCGCCGGAGGTCGGCTCGGGGGCCGGATCGAGGCCGGGATCGGCGGCGGTCGGGAGGGCCGTGGGATCGAGCTCGGCCACCACCTGCTCGACCTCGAAGCGGGCGCTGGCGATGCGGCCACGGCAGATCCGCAGCAGCTCGGCCGCCCGGCGGACACGGCCACCGAGGACGTCGACGTCGACCTCGTCGCCGTCGAGCTCGTGGAGGATCTCCGCCAGCTCGGAGAGGGCCGCGGTGTAGCCGACATCGTCGTCGGCGATGGCGGCGGGGTCGGTGGCTTCGGTCATGGCGGTGGCTCCGTGGGCTCTCGTTCGTGGCGCTCGCGGACGGTGCTGGTGACCGTCCCCCCGGCGAGGGTGGTGACGATCCGCTCGCCGGGAGCGGCGTCGTCGGGTGAGCGCACCAGACTGCCAGCCGCCGTGTGGGTGATGGACCACCCGCGGGCGAGGGCCCGGGCGGGGTCGAAAGCCCGCACCTGGACGTCGACGCCGTCGAGGTGCCGCTGCTCGGCCTCGACCACCTGCGGCGCCCGCTGCAGCAGGCGACGCTGGGCGGCCTCCACCGCCGCCTCGTGCGACCGGAGGTGGACCCGGGCGCCGGCCTCGACCCGCGCCGACGAGCGGGCCAGGTGGCGGACCGACCGGTCGAGCGCCAGCTCGGCGGAACGACCCAGCCGGGCCGCGCTGGTGGTGAGGATGCCGTCGGCCGCCCGCAGGCCCTGGCGGGTGCAGGTGGACACCTGGCGGGCACGGGCCCGCAATCGCTCGGTCTCGCCGGCCAGCGAGCGCCGCGCCGTCGCCTCGATCGCCTGCCACGCGGCGCCGAGGCGGGCGTCGAACTCGCGCACCGCCCCCACCAGGCTCTGCGCGCACGCCGTGGGCGTCTTGTAGAAGGCGTGGGCCACGTCGTCGGCGACCGAGTGGTCGACGTCGTGGCCGATCCCGGTGAGCACGGGCACCGGTGAGGCGGCGATCGCCCGGGCGATCGCCTCGCTGTCGAACGCCGCCAGGTCGGTGGCCGAGCCGCCACCCCGCACCAGCAGCACCACGTCGACGTCCCGGCCGGCCAGGAGGTGCAGACCCGCCGCCACCGAGCGGGGGGCGTCCTTGCCCTGCACCCGGGCGTCGACCCGCTGCACCCGGAAGCCGATGCCCGAGTGCCGCAGCTCGTGCAGCACGTCGTGCTCGGCAGCGCTGCCGGCGCTGGTGACCAGCCCCACCCGCAGCGGCACCAGCGGGAAGGCCAGCCGCTTCTGCCGGGCCAGCAGGCCCTCGGCCTCGAGCTGGCGCAGCAGCCGCTCGCGGTCGAGCGCCAGGCGGCCCAGGGTGAACGCCGGGTCGATGTCGCTCATCATCAGCTGGAGCCGGCCCCGCGGGCTCCAGAACTCGACCCGGCCACCGACGCGCACCTCGGTGCCGTTCTCCATGCGGACCCCACCGCCCGCCGCCAGCAGCTGCTGGTTCACCCGGCGTCGCGCCTTGTCGAACAGCACCACCGGCAGCGTGCCGATCGCCGGGCGGGCCAGATCGCTCCCGGGGGCCGGCTCCACCAGGTCGAACCACACGGTGCCGGTGCCGCCCCGGTTGAGGTTGCGGATCTCGCCCCGCACCCACACCTGGTCGGGGAACGAGCGCCGGAGCGCGGCCGTGATCGCCTCGCCGAGCTCGGTGACCGACCAGGTAGGTTCGACCTGGTCGTCGAGCGGGTCCCACAACGTGAGGGGCTTGTCGGACGGGAGATCACGGTTCACTGCGACCGACCCTACTGACGCCTTGTGACAGTTTGAGAGAGTGAAGCGGCTTGCCGCCTTCGCCACTTGGGGCGGCGGCGGGGTGGTTGGAAGGGGAGTGGTGGTGCACCAAGAGATCGCGCCCGGGGTCCTGCAGATCGACACGCTCCTCGGAGGCTGGCAGCACGTCACCGCCGGGTACCTGGTCACGGGGGCCGCGCCCGTGCTGGTGGAGACCGGCAGCCAGACCTCCGTGCCCGCGCTCCTGGCCGCCCTCGACGACCTCGGCGTGGCCGCCGACGACCTGGCCGGTGTCGCCGTCACGCACATCCACCTCGACCACGCCGGCGGGGTCGGCGACGTCGCCGCGGCGTTCCCCCGGGCCACCGTGTACGTCCACGAGAAGGGCGCCCGGCACCTGGCCGACCCCACCCGGCTCGTCGACAGCGCCGCCCTGGTGTACGGCGACCTCCTCGACTCCCTCTACGGCCGCCTCACCGCCACCGACGCCGCGCGGCTGCACGTGCTGGCCGACGGCGAGACCATCGCCGTGTCGCCCACCCGGACACTGACCACGGTCGACTCGCCCGGTCACGCCAAGCACCACCTCGCCCTGCACGACTCCGACAGCGGCCTGCTGTTCGCCGGCGACGCGGTCGGCGTGCGGCTGCCCGACGTCGGCATCCTGCGGCCCGCCACCCCGCCGCCGGACTTCGACCTCGACCTGGCGCTCGACTCGCTCGACCGGTTCGCCGCCCGTCGCCCCAGCGGCATCGCCCTGGCCCACTTCGGCCTGGTCCCCGACCCGCAGACCATCCTCGAGGAGGCCAAGGAGACGCTCACGGTGTGGGCCGAGGAGGCGGAGCGGGCCTGGCGGGCCGGTGAGGACATCGCCGAGGCCCTGGCCGCCCGCTTCACCGACGAGCTCACCGACGTCGACCCGGTGCAGCGCGAACGCCTCGAGACCCTCAACGGCGTCCACTCCAACGCCGCCGGCTTCCGCCGCTGGCTCACCCAACGCCACGGCGACCACCCGCACCCGCATCCCCACTCGCACTAGCGGGGCGGGTCAGGGGGTCGGGGGCGTGGGGAGGGACGAGCGGCGGACGACGTAGGTCTTGGCGGCCAGGTCGCCGACGCGGCGGATGTCGTGGCGGCGGGCGGCGACGACGAGGCCCAGCAGGGGGACGAAGCAGGGCAGGCCGTCGACCACCCACAGCACCGTGCGGATGAGGGCGCGGCGGCGGCCGGGCGGGCGCCAGTCGGCACCGACCACCCGTATGCCCCGCAGCAGCTTCCCCGGCGTGTACCCGGTGCGGCCCTGCAGCAGCACGAACACGGCCAGGAACGGGAAGTAGAAGCCGGCCCTGGCCAGCACCACCCGCGCACCCTCGGCGACGTAGACCTCGTTGATGCCCGACACCCGGTCGACGTAGCAGTCCTGGCCCTCGACGGTGATGTCGGCGCAGGAGGCGGCGGCCGGCACCTGCTCGTAGGTGTTCACGGCGAACACGTGGAAGCAGAGCAGGGCGAGCAGGTAGGTGACGACCACGTCGATCACGAGCGCGGATGCCCGGCGGCGGAGCATGCCGGTCGGGTCGACCGCGGTGGCCCGCCGGGCCCAGGCGACACGAAGGCCACCGGAGGCCATGGGCAGGGGCGTGGGCGCCGGTCGAGCGGCGACGCCCGCCGAGGGCGAGGGCAGAGGAGCGGACGGCGTCGCCGGGGCGGGCACGTAGTAGCGCTGCACCGACGGGGCGACCGCGCTGCCGTTGGGCCCGACGGCCTCGGTCGCCGCCGTCGCCGCCGCCGTCGCCGCGGTCGCCGCCGGCAGCTCGGCCCCCGACCCCGTCCCCGACCCGGAGCCGGGCGCCGAGAGCGGCTGACCCGGCGGGCGACGACCGGCGGTCTCGTCGAACCACGCCGAGAGCGCCGCCGCGTCGAGCTTCCCGTGCTGGCCGATCAGCGCCTCGACCACCGTCCGCCAGCGGGGCGGCAGCGCCGTCGACACCGTGGGCGACGTCTCCACGACGAGGGCGGCGTAGTCGACCTCCGACATCCCCCGGGTGTACGGGTGCAGCAGCTGCCCGGACAGCGCCTCGTGCACGGTGACCCCCAGGGCGTAGAGGTCGGCGGCGTGGTCCTGCTGGCCCCGCAGCGCCGCGGCCGACATGTACCGCGACGTGCCGATCACCGTCGTCTGCAGGTGGGTGCCGCCCGTCGGGAGCAGCCGGGCGGTGCCGAAGTCGCACAGCTTCCACGCCCCGCTGCGGTGCACCAGGATGTTCGCCGGCTTGATGTCGCGGTGGACGCAGCCCAGCGACCGCGCCGCCGACAGGGCGCTCAGCATCTGCTCCACCAGCAGGTCGCAGTCGTGCCGTGGGAGGCGCCCGTCGGGGTGGTGGCGCAGTTCGGCGGCCAGCGACCGGTCGCACAGCTCGGTGGCGATCCAGGCGTGGCCCCGGTAGGGCCCCTCGGAGGCGATGTCGGCGTCGTAGAACCGCACCACGTTGGGGTGCGACAGCTCCTCGAGCCGGAGGATCTCCTCCCGCCAGCCCTCGAAGGCGTGGTCGTCGACGATCCGCACCAGCTTCAGGGCCCGCACGAGGTCGACGTGGCGCCGCCGGGCCCGCCACACCTCGCCGTAGCTGCCTTGGCCCAGCCGCTCCTCGAGCAGCCACCCGGACACGACGAGTTGCGTGTCGTGCTCCGGGGCGCTGTGGTCCGCGACGCCCACGGCCGCAGGCTACCGGTCCTCTCGTCCCGACTTCCGGCGCGCCACTGTCTGCCCGTCCGATCACCCCGCCGCCACCCCGAGCGGCGAAGGATTTCGCCACTGCTGTCACGCCCTCCAACCACCCCGAGCGGCGAAGGATTTCGCCACTGCTGTCACGCCCTCCAACCACCCCGAGCGGCGAAGGATTTCGCCACTGCTGTCACACTGACGGGATGTCGGGTGTCCTCCTCTTCCTCCTGCTCGTGGCCGCGGGCGTGGCCGTCGTCGTGTGGCAGCGCCGCACCCATGCCCTCGACGACCAGCTCGACCTGCTGCGCGACGTCCTCGGGCGCATCTACCCCTCACGGCCGCTGTCGCCCCGGACGCTGCCCCGCCGCCTGCTCCGGGCCGCCTCCCAGACGGTGACCGTGGGCGTCAGCGGGTCGATCCTGCTGCCGACCCGCATCGAGATCAGCGTCAACCCGGCCGACCTGGAGCCGCTGGAAGGGGCCATCGACTGGCTCTCCCGCGACGTCGCCGAGGCCCTGCGGCAGCGGGCGGCCACCGAGGGGTGGATCGTGCCCGACGGACCCCAGATCGTGATCGAGCCCGACCCCGAGCGGCCCCTGCGGTCGCCCCGCGCCCGGGGTCGCATCGGCGCCCTCCGCCCCGTCGACGTGGCCACGCTCCAGCGCCTCGCCCCCGTGCCCGCTCCGTCGGTCGACGACGAGCCCACCCGCACCCAGGGGCTCCCGCTCCCACCGACCGAGGTGACGGCGGCAGTACCGGCCGGACCCCCGACGCAGGACGACGTCGCCGGCGTCTACCTGCGGTTGGTGGCGGTCGAGGGTGACGGCGACGGCGACCTGAGCGCCCTCGTGCTGGCCGGCAACGAGCCACTGGTGCTCGGACGGTCACGGGAGGCGCCGCTCCAGGTGGACGATCGACAGGCGTCGGGGCGGCACTGCGGCTTCACCCTCGATCCCGTCGACCGGGAGCTGCAGATCGAGGATCTCGGCTCCACCAACGGCACCTTCGTCGACGGCCGGCGGGTGGAGCACAGCGCCCTGCCGCCGGGCACGACGCTCCGTGTCGGCGCGTCCACCTGGCGGGTGGAGCTGGAGCCCGTCTGACGCAACCCCGCAGGTTGTCGCATCGGACGTGTGAGAAGTAGACAAACCCCATACCAACCACCCCGCCGCCGCCCCAAACAGCCAAGGCCGGCAAGCCGGCTCGACAGTCACAACTTGAACGCAGTTCCACCACGGAGGACATGCCATGCCCGAAGCCGTGATCGTGTCGACCGCCCGGAGCCCGATCGGCCGGGCCAACAAGGGTTCGTTGATCGAGTGCCGTCCCGACGACCTGACCGCCACGATCGTCAAGGCGGTCCTGGCCAAGGTCCCGCAGCTCGACCCGACGCTGGTCGAGGACCTGATCCTGGGGTGTGGGCAGCCCGCCGGCGAGGCCGGTTACAACGTCGCCCGCGTGGCGGCGATCCTCGCGGGGCTCGACGGCGTGCCGGGCGTGACCGTCAACCGCTACTGCTCCTCGTCGCTGCAGACCATCCGCATGGCCGGCCACGCCATCAAGGCGGGCGAGGGCGACGTGTTCATCGCCGCCGGGGTCGAGGCCGTGAGCCGCTACATGAGCGGCTTCTCCGACAGCGGCCCGCACCACACGGCGTTCGCCGACGCCGAGGCCCGCACCGCCGAGCTCGCCACCGGCGCCGACTCGTGGGAGCCCCTCGAGGGCAGCCCTCCCGACATCTACATCGCCATGGGCCAGACCGCCGAGAACGTCCGCCTCGCCGAGGGCGTCACCCGGCAGGAGATGGACGAGTTCTCCGCCCTCTCGCAGCAGCGGGCCGTCGCCAACCAGGAGAGCGGCTACTGGGACGAGGAGATCACGCCGATCACCACGCCGTCGGGCACGGTCGTGAGCAAGGACGACGGCCCTCGGGCCGGCACCACCGCCGAGGGGCTCGCCAACCTGAAGCCGGTGTTCCGCCCGGACGGCCAGGTGACCGCCGGCAACGCCTGCCCGCTGAACGACGGTGCCGCCGCCGTCATCGTGATGAGCGACACCAAGGCCGCCGAGCTGGGCCTCACCCCGCTGGCCCGCATCGTGTCGTCGGGCGTGTCGGCGCTGAACCCCGAGATCATGGGCCTCGGCCCCATCGAGGCGTCGCGCCAGGCGCTGGCCCGCGCCGGCAAGTCCATCGACGACATCGACCTGGTCGAGATCAACGAGGCCTTCGCCGCCCAGGTCATCCCGTCGGCGAAGCACCTGGGCATCCCGTGGGACAAGCTCAACGTGAAGGGCGGGGCGATCGCCCTCGGCCACCCGTTCGGGATGACCGGCGCCCGCATCATGACCACGCTGATCCACGCCCTCCAGGACGAGGACAAGACCTTCGGCCTCGAGACGATGTGCGTCGGTGGCGGGCAGGGCATGGCGATGATCGTGGAGCGCCTCAGCTGACACCGACGGTGTGAGGTTGGCACCCCCTGCCACTGCGGGTGGGGGGTGCCGAGCCCTACTGTGCGTCTTTCACGGCGGACAGCAGAGGTGGGAAAATGAACAGGCCTGGCGGGGCATCGTGGACGGACGATGCCGGTATGACGTGGGCGGGTGAGCCGCCCGCGGGTTGGTGGTGTGCGAGCGACGGGCGTTGGTACCCGCCGGCACCGGGGGCGGACCGGGGGAGCTATCCGGGTGGCTTCGCGGACGATCCGGCGGCGACGGCGCCGCTGCGTCCCGTGGAGGAGCCGACCGCGACCACGCGGGCGTGGGACTCGGCGTCGCTGCCTCCGGCGGAGGAGCCACCGTGGACGCCCTCCGGTGGCTACCGGGCGGGGGCGTTGGGCCCATCCTTGGGCTCGGGCTCCGGTGACCGGTTCACCCGACCGACCGGGGCGGGGCTGGCCGGCATGTTCTCGTCGTGGCCGACGTGGGCCCGGATCGCGGTGCCGGTCGTCGGCGGGCTGTTCGTGCTCGGGCTGATCGGCGCCGCGACGGGCGAGGAGCCGGAGGACACGGCGACCCGTTCAGCTGGGGCGACCGCGGAGTCGACCACCACGACGACGGTGGTCCCGACGACCACCCCGGCCCCGACCACGACCGTGCCCCCGACCACCCTGCCGGTGGTCACGGCACCTCCGCCGACCGCGCCTCCGGTGACCGAGCCCCCGCCCCCTCCCCCGACGGTGGCGCCGGCTCCCCCGCCGCCGCCTCCATCCCCGGAGCCCGAGCCGGAGGCGCCCAGCGCGTCCTTCGCGAACTGCGACGCGGCCCGGGCCGCGGGCGCGGCCCCGGTCCACCGGGGCGACCCGGGCTACGGCCCCCACCTCGATCGCGACGACGACGGCGTCGGCTGCGAGTAGCCGAACGTCCGGCCCGCCCATGAACCTGGCGTACCTCTGCCGCGGTGGTCGCGGCGGAGGTACGCCGGAACGGGACGACGGTCAGCCGGTCACCCCGGGTGGGCCGCGGGGAGCTCGAGGGTGAAGCGGGCGCCACCCTCGGGGTTCACGTCGGCCCACACGTAGCCGCCGTGGCGGGTGGCGACGGAGCGGACCACGGCCAGGCCCAGGCCGGCGCCGCCCCGGTCGCGGGACCGGCTGCCGTCGAGGCGGGTGAACCGCTCGAAGATGCGCTCACGGTCGATGACGGGGATGCCCGGGCCGTCGTCGTCGACCACCGTCCGCACCCGGTCGCCGTGGCGGGCGACGGTCACCTTCACCCGGCTCGACGCGTGGCGGGCGGCGTTGTCGACCAGGTTGGCCAGCGCCCGGTCGAGGCGGGAGGCCACGCCCTCCACCACGAAGGCGTCGGGGTCGGCGCCGGCGCCGGCGGAGTGCGGGGAGTCGAGCGTGACGGGGACCCGCCGGCCCCGGGACGCCTCCTCGGCGGCCAGGCGCTCCATGTCGACCATCGTCGTGCGTGATGCCGCGGCGGTCTCGTCGTCGGAGGCGAGCACCAGCAGGTCGGCCAGCAGGGTCTCCAACCGCCCCTCCTCGGCCAGCACGGCCCGGGCGACGGTGGGCCAGTCGGCCCGGTCGCCCTCGTGCAGGGCGACCTCGAGGTCGGTGCGGATGGCCGCGACCGGGCTGCGCAGCTCGTGCGACGCGTCCGACACGAACTGGCGCTGCCGCAGCGCCGAGTGCTCCAGGCGCCCGAGCATGGCGTTCATGGTGCGGGCGAGGCGGCCGATCTCGTCGTGGCCGGCGGGCTCGGGCAGCCGCCGGTGGATGCTCTCGCCCCCGATCGACTCGGCCTCCACCCGGATCGCCTCGACCGGCCGCAACGTCCGCCCGGCCAGCCACCAGGCCACCAGCGCCACCACGCCCACGAGCCCCGCGAACAGCATCCACAGGGCCTGGCCCACGGCGTCGATGCTCCGGGCGACCTCGCCCGACGGCGCCAACGCCGTCACGGTGACCCGACCAGCGACGGTCGCGACATCGCGGGTGACGACGTCGCTGTTGGCGCCCCCGAGCACGACCTCGCCGCCACTGCCGGGGAGGGGCTCGGTGAGCGATGGGGGCGAACCGCCGGCGCCGAGCGGAGCGGAGTTCGTGGCACCGGACGTGCACACCACGGCATTGCCACGCTCGCTCTGGCCCTGCAGGCAGGTGGTGACGCCGTCGCTGGCGACGTTCGGTGCCGCGGCCAGCGCCGCTTCCCAACTGGCACCCGCCTCCAACCTGCCGGCCACGGCGTCGACGCTCGCGTCCGCCCGCTCGCGGAGCCGGTCGAGCTGGGCGTCCTCGACCGAGCGGATCATCAACCAGCCCGCCAACGCGACCGCGACGGCGGTGACGATCGCGGCGGAGAGGGTGATCCTCAGGCGCATCGAGCCGGCGATGCGGCGCCAGCCCTCAGGCATCGTGGGCCTCGTCGTGGACCAGCTGGTAGCCGTGGCCCCGCACCGTGCGCAGCGAGTGCCGGCCGAAGGGCTCGTCGATCTTGCGGCGCAGGTAGCGGATGTAGACCTCCACCACGTTGGCGTCGCCGGTGAAGTCGTCGCCCCACACCGTGCGCAGCAGGTCGCGCTTGGCGACCACCGCGCCCGGGTTGCCCAGCAGCGCCTCCAGCAGGGCCAGCTCCCGGGGGGTGAGGGCGATGGGCACGTCGCCGCGGTGGCAGCGGCGGGTCATCGGGTCGAACACCAGGTCGCCGGACGACAGCACCGCGGGCCGGGGAGTGGCACCCCGCCGGGCGAGCGCCCGCAGCCGGGCCACCAGCACCACGAACGAGAAGGGCTTGGAGAGGAAGTCGTCGGCGCCGGTGTCGAGGGCCTCGGCCTCGTCGTACTCGCCGTCCTTGGCGGTGAGCATGAGGATCGGCGTCCAGATGCCCTCGGCCCGCAGCGTGCGGCACACCTGGTAGCCGTTCATGCCGGGCAGCAGGATGTCGAGGACGATGGCGCCGTAGCTGCGCTCGCGGGCGTGCCACAGGCCGTCGAGCCCGTCGTGCGACAGCTCCACCGCGAAGCCCTCGGCGGTCAGCCCGCGCCGGACCGACTCGGCCAGGTGCACCTCGTCGTCGACCACCAGGACTCGCACGGTCACCGAGTGTGGCCTGCGGCGACGCAGATGACACGTCCCCGCCTGAGAGCTCTCTCAGTCGATCTCAGGCCCCTCTCAGCGCAGGGCGCCCACAGTGCGGCGCCATGGACGACACACCTCAGGACCCGAGGCCGCCCGAGCGCCCTCCGTTCCCCCCGAGCCCACCGACCGACCCGCCTCCGGAGCAGCCGACGTTCGACGACGACCTGCCGCCCGGTGGCGACCTGCCGCCCCTCGCGGACCTCGACGGCGACGGTCCCGGGAAGCGGCGACTCCCCGGCGGCCGGCGGCTCCTCGCGGCCGCGGTCGTGGCGCTGGTGCTCGTCGCCGGCGGCGCGGCCTTCGCCCTCGGCGGTGGCGGCGACGGTGACGATGACGACGACGGCGTCGCCAGCATCGACGGCAGCGACGGCGCCGAGGACGGCGACGACTCGTCGAGCGACGGCAGCGGCGGCAACGGCCGGGTCGACGACAGCGAGTTCCAGGACGCCATGTTGGAGTACGCAGCCTGCATGCGGGACCACGGCGTCGACATGCCGGACCCCGAGTTCAACGGCGAGGGCGGCGTGGCGATCAACGCCGGCCCGGCGACCGGCGACCGCGAGGCGGCCGAGGAGACGATGGAGGCGGCCGACGAGGCGTGCCAGCCGATCATGGAAGACGTCATGCCCGACATCCAGCTCTCCCCCGAGGAGCAGGCGCAGATGCAGGACGAGCAGCGGGCCGTGGCCCAGTGCATGCGCGACAAGGGCTGGGACATGCCCGACCCGCAGGTCGGCGACGACGGCTCCGTGAGGGTCGAGGGCGGCCCCGGCGGCAACGGCCGGGCGATGTCGCCCGAGAACCAGGAGGACAACCTCGCGGACATGGAGGCCTGCCAGGAGGAGCTCGGCATCGAGGGCGGTCCCAAGGGTGGTCGCCTCGGCACCACCGACGGCCCCGAATCCGACTCCGACTCCGACGACGAGGGGTCCGCGTGAGCGGGACCGGGATGCGTAGGCGTCGGCGCCAGCTGCTGGTCGGCGGAGTTGCGTCGGTCGTGCTCGTGGCCGGCGGCGCGGTCGTCGCCGTCCGGGGGCTCGACGACTCGGCCGACGCCGCCGACAGCGCCGACGGGGCCGACACGGCCACCGGCGACGCCGAGGTGACCAGGAAGGACCTGCAGGAGTACGAGGAGCTGGCCGGGACCCTCGGCTTCGGCGACCCGGTCGACGTGGCCGTCGGCGCCCAGGGCACGATCACCGCCCTGCCCGCCCTCGGCACCGTGATCGACCGGGGCCAGGGCGTGGTGGAGATCGACGGCCGTTGGGTGCCGCTGTGGTTCGGCGGCCGGCCGCTGTGGCGCCAGCTCGACGCCAACGCCGACGACGGCGCCGACATCGAGCAGGTCGAGGCCAACCTGGTCGCTCTCGGCTTCGCCACCGCCGACACCCTCACCGTCGACCAGGACTGGACCTCCGCCACCACCACCGCCGTGAAGGAGTGGCAGGAGTCGCTCGGGCGGGACGAGACCGGCGCCGTGGCCCCCGGCGACGTCGTCGTCCTGCCCGGGGCGGTGCGGGTGGCGGAGCACCCGACAGCCGTCGGCGGCAGCGCGGGCGGCGGTCCCGTCCTGAAGGTGACCAGCCCCAGCCGGCAGGTCAGCATCGACCTCGACGCCACCAAGCAGAGCCTGGTGGCCAAGGACCAGGCCGTCGAGGTGGAGCTGCCCGACGGGACCCTGCTCCCGGGCAAGGTCGCCGCCGTCGGTGCCGTGGCGACCTCCGAGGACACGGGCGATCCCAACGACCCGGGCACGCCGACCATCGAGGTCACGGTCTCGCTCGACGACCCGTCGCAGGCGGGCACGCTGGACTCGGCGCCCGTCGCCGTGCGTCTGGTGACGAACGCCGCCACCGACGTGCTGACCGTGCCGGTCGACGCCCTGCTGGCGCTGGCCGAGGGCGGCTTCGCCGTCGAGCGGGTGAGCGCCGCCGGATCCACCGAGCTGGTGGCCGTCGAGACCGGCGCCTTCGCCGACGGCTGGGTCGAGGTCACCGGCGACGTCGCCGAGGGCGACACCGTGGTGGTGCCGGCCTCATGAGGGTCGAGACCACAGAGACCACCGGCACCCCCGAGGCCTCCCCCCAGCGGGGGCGGGACGATGACGCACGGCGTCCCGCCCCCGTCCTGCAAATGCGGGACGCGGTGAAGGAGTACCCGGGCGCACCGCCGGTGCGGGCGCTCGACGGGGTCGACCTCGACGTCGTCAGCGGCGAGATGGTCGCCATCGTGGGGCCGTCGGGGTCGGGCAAGTCGACCCTGCTGCACATGATCGGCGCCCTCGACCGGCCCACCACCGGCGTGGTGCGGGTGGCCGGAGCCGACCTGAGCCGCCTCAACGACCGGCAGCTGTCGGCGCTGCGGGCCCGGCGACTCGGCTTCGTGTTCCAGCGGTTCCACCTGCTGTCCGGGCTCAGCGCCCTCGACAACGTGGCCGCCGGGCTCGTCTACCGGGGCGTTCCCGGCAGCGAACGACGGGACCGGGCCGCCAACGCCCTGGCCCGGGTGGGGCTGGCCAAGCGGGCGACGCACCGGCCGACCGAGCTGTCGGGCGGCGAGCAGCAGCGGGTGGCCATCGCCCGGGCGATCGTGGGCGGGCCGGCGATCGTGCTGGCCGACGAGCCCACCGGCAACCTCGACACGTCGACCGGCCGGGAGATCCTCGACGTGTTCGGCGCCCTGCACGACACCGGCACGACGATCGTGCTGATCACCCACGACCTGACGGTCGCGGCGCACGCGCCCCGGGTGGTCGCCCTGCGCGACGGTCGCGTCGACGCCGACACCCACCGGGAGGCGGCATGAGCACGCTCGCGCTGGCGCCCACCCGACTGCGGCCGGGCGACATCGTCGGCCAGGGGTTCGTGGGCCTGCGGTCGAAACGGCTGCGGACCCTGCTGACCGCCGTGGGCATCACCATCGGCATCGCCGCCATGGTGTCGGTCGTGGGCATCTCGACGTCGAGCCGGGCCGACCTCCTGGCCGAGCTCGACGCCCTCGGCACCAACCTCCTCGAGGTGCAGCCGCAGAACAACATGTTCGGCGACGCCACGGAGCTGCCGGTCACCGCCCCCGACATGATCCGGCGCATCCCGGCCGTCGAGTCGGCCGCCGCCACCCGGACCGTGGAGGGGGTGACCGTCCGGCGCAGCAACTACATCCCCACCGACGAGTCGGGCGGCATCGCCGTGCTGGCCACCGAGCCGAACCTGCTCGACACACTGGACGCCACGCTCGCCCACGGCACGTTCCTCAACGCCGCCACGGGCAGCTACCCGAGCGTGGTCCTGGGGTCGGTGGCCGCCGAGCGCCTCGGCATCACCGACCTCGACGGCGACCCGCTCGTCCTCGTCGGCGGCACGTGGTTCAAGGTGATCGGCATCCTCGACCCGGCGCCGCTGGCACCGGACATCGACCGGTCCGCCATGGTGGGCTACGACGTCGGCCAGGAGCTGTTCGGGATCGACGAGGCGCCCTCCACCGTGCGGGTGCGCACCGACCCGGACGAGACGGAGTCGGTGTGGTCGGTGCTGGCCGAGACCACGAACCCGGCGTCGTCCAGCGACGTGGGCGTGAGCCGGCCCAGCGACGCCCTGGAGGCCAAGGCCCAGGCCGACGAGGCGCTCACCGCGCTGCTGCTGGGCCTCGGGGCGGTGGCCCTGCTGGTCGGCGGGGTCGGGATCGCCAACGTGATGGTGATCTCGGTGCTGGAGCGCCGGGCCGAGATCGGCGTGCGCCGGGCCCTCGGGGCGACCCGCCGGCACATCCGCCTGCAGTTCCTGGTGGAGTCGATGCTGCTGGCCGGGCTCGGCGGCGTGGCCGGCGTGGCACTGGGCGCGGGGATCACGGCGCTGTACGCCAACTCCCAGGGCTGGATGTTCTCGGTGCCCCAGGCGGCGCTGCTGGGCGGCGTCGCCGCCTCGCTGGCGGTCGGCGCCCTCGCCGGCCTCTACCCCGCCGCCAGGGCCAGCCGCCTGGCCCCCGCCGAGGCGGTCCGCGCCGAGTAGCGGGTCGCCCCGGGCCACGACACCCCGAAACTTCGACAGAACGCGTCGCTATGGCGCCACCTCTGTCGAAGTTTCGGGGTTGGTCAGGGCAGGCCGGCGTGGGGGACCTCGACGGTGGTGGTGAGCAGCACGGCCTCCCGGGCGACCACCCGGTTGCGCTCGAAGTAGTCGGGTGCGGCGCAGACCAGCAGGGTGCGGCCGTCGTCACCGCCGAGCATGCAGGCGTAGGCGTTGAGTCTGTCGGGCATGTCGACCCGGTCGACGACCGCGCCGCCCTCGGCGAGGCGGACGCAGCGGGCGCCGAACGCGTCGGCCGCCCAGATGTGGCCCTCGGCGTCGAGGCAGCAACCGTCGGGCGCCACCTCGGCGTCGGCCAGGTCGGCCCAGGTGCGGCGGTCGGTCAGCGTCCCGTCGGCGGCGATCGTGAACGCGGTGTAGCGGCGACCCATGGTCTCGCCGACGATCAGCGTGGCGCCGTCCGGGGTGACCACCGTGCCGTTGGGGAACTGCAGGTCCTCGGCCGCCACCGTCACGGTGCCGTCGACGTCGACCCGCACCAGAGCGGCTCCCTGCGGGCCGCCGCCGGCCGTCATGTCGAAGCCGAAGTTGCCCACCCACGCCCGACCGGCCGCGTCGACGACCATGTCGTTCAGGGGGCCGCCGGCGTGCTCGCTCAGGTCGGCGACGACGTCGACGCGGCCGTCCGCGTAACGACGCAGCAGGCGGTGGTCCTTCATCGACACCACCAGCAGCGACCCGTCGGGCCGCCAGCCCAGGCCCGAGGGCTGGGCGTCGACGGTGAGGACCTGCTCCTCGCGGCCGTCCACCGTGTAGGTCGAGACCGTGTGGCGGTAGAAGTCCGACACCCACCAGCGGCCGTCGTGCCAGCGCGGTCCCTCGAAGAACCCGCCACCGGTCGCCAACGTGGTCAGCGTGCGATCCCCCACGGGCGCACCGTAGTTCAGGTGCCGTACACGGGGGCCGGGGGTGGGGCCTTGGCGATCAGCGACTCGACGACGGGGCCGAGCTCGTCGGGCTCCCAGCGGCCGCCCTTGTCGACGGACTCGGTGTGCTGCCAGCCGTCGGCCAGCGACACCCTGCCGCCCTCCAGCTCGAACACCCGCCCGGTCACCGCCGCCGATTCGGTGGAGCCCAGCCACACCACCAGCGGGGAGATGTTGTCAGGCGACATGGGGTCGAAGGCGGCGGGGTCGTCGGGGGCGGCCATGGCGTCGGCGAAGACGGTCTCGGTCATGCGGGTGCGGGCGGAGGGGGCGATGGCGTTGGCGGTGATGCCGTAGCGGCCCAGCTCGGCGGCCTGCACCAGGGTCAGCGAGGCGATGCCACCCTTGGCCGCGCTGTAGGCGGCCTGGCCGATCGACCCCAGCAGCCCCGCGCCCGAGGTGGTGTTCACGATGCGGGCGTCGACGGGGGCGCCGGTGGCCTTCGCCTGGTCGCGCCAGTGCCCCGCGGCGTGGCGGGCGACGGCGAAGTGGCCCTTGAGGTGCACGCGCACCACGGCGTCCCACTCGTCCTCGGCGGCGTTGGCGAACATGCGGTCACGCACGACGCCGGCGTTGTTGACGACCACGTCGAGCCGGCCGAAGGCGTCGAGCGCGGTGCGGACGAGCCGTTGGGCGCCGTCCCAGTCGGCCACGTCGTCGCCGTTGACGACGGCCCGGCCGCCGAGCGCCTCGATGTCGGCGACCACTTCCTGGGCGGGCGAGGCGTCGCCGGCACCGCTGCCGTCGAGCTCGGCGCCCACGTCGTTGACCACCACCGCCGCCCCCTGGCGGGCGAACTCCAGCGCGTGGGCCCGCCCGAGGCCCCTCCCGGCGCCTGTCACAATGACGACCCTGCCTTCACACAACCTGGCCATGCCGGGCATGATGGCACGATCTGACATACCGTCAGAAACGGGGGGAACCGTGGCCGACGACAACGAGTACCTGGGACTGTCCCGCCGGGACGACGACGAGCTTCGGGCTCGGCTCACCGAGTGGCTGGCGCAGCGGCCCGAGATCGGCGCCGACGTGCGGGTCGACCACGTCGATCGCCCCGAGACCAACGGCGTGTCCAGCGAGACCCTGCTGTTCGACGCCTCCTGGTCCTCGGGCGAGGGGCGCTTCGTGGCCCGGATGCGGCCCGACCCCGCCGCCTTCCCCATCTTCCCCACCTACGACCTGGAGCGGCAGGTGCGGGTGATGCGCCTGGTCGGCGAGCGGACCGCAGCGCCCGTGCCGCAGGTGCACTGGTACGAGCCCGACGAGACCGCGCTCGGTGCCCCGTTCTTCGTGATGGACCGGGTCGAGGGCGAGGTGCCGCCCGACGTGATGCCGTATCCCTTCGACGGCTCCTGGGTGGTCGAGGCGACGCCGCAGCAGCGGGCCCACCTGCAGGCCACCAGCGTCGACGTGCTGGCCGCCATCCACGGCGTGGAGGCGTCGGCGGAGGAGCGGGCGTTCCTGGCGTCCCCCGGCGACGAGCCCGGCCGGTCGGCACTGCGGGCCCACTTCGAGGCCGAGAAGGCGTACTACGACTGGGTGCGCGGCGACCTGCGCTACCCGGTGCTCGACCGGGCGTTCGCCTGGCTGGAGGACCACTGGCCGGTGGACGCCGAGGCGGGGCCCACGGTGGTGAGCTGGGGCGACGCCCGCATCGGCAACATGATGTACCGGGACTTCCAGCCGGTCGCGGTGTTCGACTGGGAGATGGCGACGCTCGGCCCGCGGGAGCTCGACCTGTCGTGGTTCGTGTTCCTGCACCGCTTCCTCGACGACATCGCCGTCCAGTTCGAGATGCCCGGGCTGCCCGACTTCCTCGACCGCGACGAGGTGGCCCACCAGTACGCCGAGAGCACCGGCCACGAGCCCCGCGACTTCGACTGGTTCCTCACCTACGCGGCGCTGCGGCACGGCACGGTGATGATCCGGGCGACGGGCCGCTCCGTCCACTTCGGCGAGAACCCCCCGCCGGAGGACCACGAGGAGCTGGTGATGCACCGCCGCACGATCGACGCCCTCGTCGCCGGCACCTACTGGCGTTCGCTCAAACGGTAGGTGGGAGTCGACCTCTCGCTCGCCGACTACGTGCTCGTGTCGCTCGGCGTCCTCGTGGGGGCGCTGGCGCAGGGGTCGATCGGCTTCGGGGCCAACCTGCTGGCCGTGCCGGTGCTGGCGATCGTCGCCCCGGCGGCGCTGCCCGGCACGATGATCCTGCTGCCGCTGCCCCTGCAGATGGCGATGGTCCGCCACGAGCGGGACAGCATCGTGTGGCGTGACGTGGGCTGGGCGACGCTCGGGCGGGCGCCGGGCGTCGTGGTGGGCACGTGGGTCGTGTCGGCGATCGCGTTGGACCAGCTGTCGGTGCTCACGGGCGCGGTGGTGCTGGCGGGGGTGGCGACCAGCGTCGTGGCGACGTCGTTGCCCTTCAACCGTGGCACCAAGCTGACGGCCGGGTTCGTGTCGGGGATCTTCGGGACGGCGACGTCGATCGGCGGGCCGCCGTTGGCCCTGCTGTACCAGCGCCACGACGGCCCGGTGCTGCGGCCGACGCTGGCGGCGTGCTTCCTGCTCGGGACGGCCCTGTCGTTGCCGAGCCTGGTGGTGGCCGGGGTGATGGAGTGGTGGCAGCTGCGGCTGGCCGTGGCCCTGTTGCCGGCGCTGTTCGTGGGTTCGGTGCTCAGCCGGTTGGTCGCCCGGTGGCTCGACGGGCCGTGGATGCGGCCGACGGTGCTGGCGTTCGCCGCCGCGGCCGCCGCTGTCGCCATCGTCCGTGGGATCGGGTAGGCACCGGCAGTTAGCTTCGTCCGTCGTGGCCGCTGCCGATCACGACGACCCCCTGGACCTGTTCCGCTCGCTGAACGACCCCGAGCGGCGGCGGGAGATCGAGCGGCGCGGCGACTTCTTCCTGGTGGAGGGGCTGCTGGGGCTGCGGTCGCTGGTGGAGTCGTCGTACTCGATCCGCATGGTGCTGGCGGCCGAGAACCGGGCGCAGGTGGTGCTCGAGCTGGTCGGGCAGCGGGCGCCGATCGTGGTGCGCTCGGCCGAGGACGTGCGCGCCGTCACCGGCTTCAACTTCCACCGGGGCGTGATCGCTGCGGTGGACCGGCGGCCGTTGCCGTCGGTGGCCTCGGTGGTGGGGTCGCCGGCCCGGCGGCTGGCGCTGGTGGAGGGCGTCAACGACCACGAGAACCTGGGGGCCCTGTTCCGCAACGCCGCCGGCTTCGGCATCGACGGCGTGCTGCTCGACCCGACCGCCGCCGATCCCCTCTACCGGCGCTCGGTGCGGGTGTCGATGGGCCACGTGCTGCGGGTGCCGTTCACCCGCTTCCCGGCCTGGCCCGCGGGCCTCGACGAGGTGCGGGCCGCGGGCTTCACCGTCGTCGCGCTGACCCCGGCGCCGCACGCCGAGCCGGTCGACACCCTGGCCGCCGACCCGCCCCCCAAGATCGCCTTCCTGGTCGGCGCCGAGGGCCCGGGCCTCACCGACGCGGCGCTGGCGGCCGCCGACCGGCTCGTGAGGATCCCTCTGTCGTCGGCGGTCGATTCCCTCAACGTCGCCACCGCCGCCGCGATCGCCTTCCACCGACTGTCGTAGATGCCTTCAAAATGCTTGCACCATGCCCCCGTAGCGGTTGTAAGCTGTCACACATGGTGGCGATACAGATACGGGACGTCCCCGAGGATGTCCACGCAGAACTGGTGCGACAGGCCGAAGAGGCCGAGCAGTCGCTCAACAAGTACCTGCTCGGCGTCCTCCGCGAGACCATCCGCGGCGGCGGCAACGCCGAGGTCTTCGCCCGGGCTGCCGCGCGCAGAGGCAACCCACCGCCGGGTCATGGCGCCAGGCTGATCCGTGAGATGCGTGACGCTGCATCGGGGGACCGATGATCGTCATCGACGCATCCGTCCTGTACGAGGCACTTCTTGGCTCGGTGGCGGCCAGTGATCGCCTGTCCGAGGAGCGGCTGTTCGCTCCCGAGCTAGTCGACGTCGAGTTCATGAACTCGCTCCGCAAGTCGATACGCCGCAAGATCATCACCAAGCGGCGAGCCGACGAGGCCTTGGAGAACTACGCCGAGACCTACATCGTCCGCTTCCCGATGCGACAGTTCATGGACCGGGCGTGGGAGCTGCGCGACAACGTCACGCCGTACGACGCCATGTACGTGGCGTTGGCCGAGTGGTTCGAGGTCCCCTTGGTGACGACCGATGCCAAGTTGGCCGGCGCGTCGGGCATCAAGGCCAGTGTGGAGGTGGTGCCCGTGGGTTAGAGGCGCTCGATGATCGTGACGTTGGCCTGGCCGCCGCCCTCGCACATCGTCTGGAGGCCCCAGCGGCCGCCCGTGCGCTCCAGCTCGTGGAGGAGGGTGGTCATCAGGCGGGCACCGGTGGCGCCGAGCGGGTGGCCCAGGGCGATGGCGCCGCCGTTGACGTTGACCTTCGCCGGGTCGGCGCCGGTGTCCTTCAGCCAGGCGATCACCACCGACGCGAACGCCTCGTTGATCTCCACCAGGTCGATGTCGTCCAGCGACATGCCTGCCTTCCCGAGCGCATAGGCCGTGGCCGGGATGGGCGCGGTGAGCATCCACACCGGGTCGTCGGCCCGCACGGAGAGGTGGTGGATGCGGGCCCGGGGCGTCAGGTCGTGATCACGCAGGCCCTGCTCGTTGACGATGAGGAGCGCCGCCGAGGCATCCGATATCTGCGACGCGCAGGCGGCGGTGACCCGTCCGCCCTCGGTCAGCGTCGGCAGCGACCGGATCTTCTCCCAGTTCGGCTCCCGGGGGCCTTCGTCGGCGGCGACGTCGCCCAGCGGGGCGATCTCGGCGTCGAAGCGGCCCTCGGCCCGGGCCCGGATCGCCCGCTCGTGCGACTCGACGGCGAACGCCTCCATGTCGTCGCGGGAGAGGTCCCACTTGGCGGCGATCATCTCCGCCGACCGGAACTGCGACACCTCCTGCGTGCCGTAGCGCTCCACCCAGCCGGTCGAGCCGGTGAAGGGGTCGTCGAAGCCGAGGGGCTGGCCGGCGGTCATGGCCGACGAGATGGGGATCTGCGACATCTGCTGGACCCCGCCCGCCACCACGACGTCCTGCGTGCCGGACAGGACCGCCTGGGCGGCGAAGTGGACGGCCTGCTGCGACGAGCCGCACTGGCGGTCGACGGTGGTGCCGGGCACGTGGTCGGGCAGGCCGGCGGCGAGCCAGCACGTGCGGGCGATGTCGCCGGCCTGCCCGCCGATGGTGTCGACGCAGCCGAACACCACGTCCTCCACGGCGGACGGGTCGATGCCGCTGCGCTCCACGAGCGCGCTCAGCGCGTGGGCGCCCAGGTCGGCGGGGTGGACCTGTGCCAGCCCTCCGCCGCGCCGCCCCACGGGCGACCGCACCGCTTCGACGATGTAGGCCTCAGCCATCGCTCGCTCCTCCTCAGATCCCGAGTGCTCGTCCGACCCGGTCGCGGTGCCAGGCGGCGTCGCCCCACGCCGCGGCCAGGGCCCACGACCGCTTGAGGTACAGGTGTAGGTCGGCCTCGACCGTGTAGCCGATCGCACCGTGACACTGCAGCGCCTGGCGCCCGACGAACCGGGCCGCGTCCGACGCCATGGCCTTGGCCATCGACACGTCGCGGGCCCGGGTATCGGCGCCGGTGGCGACCGAATGGGCGGCCCGGTAGACGGCCGGGCGGGCGAACGCCAGGTCCTTCAGGGCGTTCGCCAGGTGGTGCTTCACCGCCTGGAACGCCCCGACGGGCTGCCCGAACTGCTCCCGCTGGGTGACGTAGGCGACCGTGAGGTCGAGCATCCGCTGGCCGAGGCCGACGAGCTGCGCCGCCGTGCCGAGGGCGCCCCGGTCGAACGCCAGCTCCACCGCGGCGGGGTCGTCGGTCAGCAGGGTGCCGGGGGACGACTGCCAGGTCACGCGGGCCGCCCGGCGGGCGCCGTCGACGGTCTCCAGCGGTGTCAGCTCGACGTCGCCCGGCTCCACCAGGTGCAGCGCCTCGCCGTCCCGGAGCAGGAACCGGTCGGCGTCGGCCGCGCACGGGACGTTCGGGCCACCGAGGTCGGACGCCACCAGCCCGGCACCCGGGCGCAGCGGGGCGGCGACGGCCACCGAGTCGACGATCGGGTGGGGCAGCGCAGCCCGGCCCGACTCCTCCAGGACCAGCACCAGCGACCGTTCGTCGAGACCCAGGCCGCCGGCGGGCTCGGGGACCAGCGTCGCGGTGACGCCCATCTCGTCGAGCGCCTGCCACACGCCCCGGTCGAGGTCGCCCGACCACGCCGCGCGCACCGACTCGGGCGGGCACTGCTTGTCGAGCAGGTCGCGGACGGCGTCGCGGAAGGCCAGCTGGTCGTCGTCGAACCCGAAGAACACGGCGGCCTACCCCTACTTCCTCGGCAGGCCGAGGACGCGCTCGGCGGCGATGTTGCGTTGGATCTCGTTGGTGCCGGCGTAGATCGGGCCGGACAGGGCGAACTGCCAGCCCTTCGACCACGGCCCCTCGAGCTCGGCGTCCGGGCCCAGGAGCTCCAGCGCCAGCTCGTGCAGGTCGCAGTCGAGCTCCGACCACCAGACCTTGTTGACCGAGCTCTCGGCACCCATCGCCCCACCCCCGGACAACCGAGTGACGGTGTCGAGCGTGAACAGGCTGTACGCCTCGGCCCGCATCCACGCCTCCACCAGCCGCTCGCGCAGCCGCGGCTGGGGATCGGCCTGGTACCGCGAGATCAGCCGGGCCGCCGTCGCCAGGAAGCGCCCCGGCGACCGCAGCGTGAGGCCCCGCTCGGAGCCGGTGGTGGCCATGGCGACCGACCAGCCCTGCCCCACCTCGCCCAACACCACGCCGCCGGGCAGGGCGTCGTCGGCGAGGAAGGCGCCGTCGAAGAACACCTCCGCGAACCCCTCGTCGCCGTCGAGCCGCCCGAAGCCCCGCACGGTGACGCCCGGCGTGTCGAACGGCACCAGCAGGTACGACAGGCCCCGGTGCCGCTCCGACTCGGGGTCGGTCCGGAACAGACCGAAGAGGTGGGTGCAGAAGGCGCCGCGGGTGGTCCACGTCTTCTGGCCGTCGAGCCGCCAGCCGCCGTCGACCCGCGTGGCCTTGGCCCGGATGCCCGCCAGGTCGCTGCCGGCGTTCGGCTCCGACCAGCCCTGGCACCACAGGTCGTCGGCGGCGGCCATGCGCGGGAGGATGTGCGCCTGCTGCTCGGGCGTGCCGAACTCGAACACCGTCGGAGCCAGCAGGAAGATGCCGTTCTGCGTGACCCGGGGTGGGCCGCCGGCCCGGTAGTACTCCTCCTCGAAGATCAGCCACTCCCACAGCGAGGCGCCCCGCCCGCCGTGCTCCTCGGGCCACGACACCGCCGCCCAGCGCCCGGCGTGCAGATCACGCTCCCAGTCGAGGTGCTGGGCGAAACCCTCCCGGGTGTCGCCCGACCGTGGCTCGCCGCCCTCGCACCCGGCCCGCCACGCCGCCAGGTGCTCCTCCAGCCAACCCCGGGCCTCGGCCCGGAACCCGTCCTCGGCGGGGCCCCACGTCAGGTCCATCAGCGCTTCTCCAGGCGGGCCAGCGTCTCTTCGGCCTCGGCGACGATGCGGTCGATCAGCTCGGCGACCGTAGGGAGCTCGTCGACCACGCCGGCGACCTGGCCGGTCGGCAGCACCCCGACCTCGGGTCGCCCGTCGACCAGCGCCGCCTTGATCAGCATCGGGGCGTTGGCGGCCATGGCCATCTGCGACCACGACAGGCCCTGGCTGCGCCGCATCGCCAGGCCTTCCCGCACCATCTGGCGCAGCGGCGTGCCGGTCAGCCGGCGGAACCGCAGCGCCGCGGTGAACGACCGGGCGAGGCGGGACACGCCGCTCGAGCGCTCCAGCCGGTCGACCAGGTCGGTGCGCACCACCCGCTGGGGCATCCCGTCGAGCGCCACGGTCACGACGGTGCCCGTCACGGCCGTCGACAGGTAGAGCTGCTTGATCGGCTCCGGCACCGTCGACTCCTGGGTGAGCAGGAAGCGGGTGCCCATGGCGATGCCGTCGGCACCCCAGGCCAGCGCGGCGACCAGGCCCCGCCCGTCGTGGAACCCCCCGGCGCCCAGCACGGGCACCTCGGAGCCGACGGCGTCGACCACCTGGGGCAGCAGCAGCGACGTTGGCACCGTCCCGGTGTGGCCGCCGCCCTCGCCGCCCTGGGCGATCACGGCGTCGACCCCGGCGGCGAGCATCTTCTCGGCGTGGCGCCGGGCGCCGACGGTGGGCATCACGAGGATGCCGGCCTCGTGGAGGCGGTCGATCGCGGCGTTGGTCGGCGCTCCGGCGAAGCTGACCAGCCGCACGCCGGCGTCGACGCAGAGGGCGACGCGGGCGTCGAGGTCGGGCTGGTCGGGCCGGAAGTTCACGCCGAACGGCGCCGACGTCCGCTCCTGCACCGAGGCGAGAGCCCCTTCGAGCAGCTCGGTGGTCATGGTGACCGCCGCCAGGATGCCGAAGCCCCCGGCCGCGCTCGTGGCCGCCGTCAACGACGCCCCGGAGACCCAGCCCATCCCCGTCTGGACGATCGGCTGCCGGCACCCGACCAGCTCACAAAACCGCCCTCCGAGACCTGACACCCCGTCAGATTAGCGGGGGACCCCCGACCACCGACAGCCCGGAGCCCGCACCGGTCAGGTGGGTTCGGGGACCTCGGTGATGCGGAGGTTGGTGGGGTCGAGGGTTTCCCGGATCAGCTCCAGCTCCTCCGGGGTGGGGAGGCGGGAGGTGGGGACCTCGTCGGGGATCACCAGGTCGAAGCCGGTGGCGGCCACCACCTCGTCGACGGTGACACCCGGGTGGAGGGCTTGCAGGCGCATGCGGTGGTCGGGGGTGGCGAAGTCGAACACCCCGAGGTTCGACACCACCCGCCGCACGTCGAAGTACCGGGCCGGGCCGTCGAGACCCAGCTCGGTCGCCCGATCCCAGCCCACGCCGGTCACCGTGTCGACCTTCTCCACGAACACCCGCGGCCCGTGCTTCGGCACCCAGTACGACGTCGTGCAGTTGAGCGTGTTGCCCGGCGCGCCCCGGTAGCCGAGGAGCTGCACCTTGGGCCGCCCGTAGTCGCCGATGGCGGCGAAGTTCTGGTTGCCGTAGCGGTCGAGCTGCGTGGCACCCATCACGACGTGCCGCCGCCCCGACCACACCCAGTCGAACATCGACCGGTACGGGTTCCAGTACTCCACGGTCTTGCCGTCGCCGCTGGTGAGGCCGCCGGGCGACTCGGGCCCGGGGAACGTCACGTCGTCGGCGATCAGCCGGGCCTCCCCGTCGGTGCAGCACAGCAGCGGCTCGAACGTGGCCCGGGCCAGGCGCCCGCCCAGCACCGGGATGAGGCCGATGGGGTTGGCCAGGATCTCGCCGTCGCCCCGGAAGCACTCGGCCATGGCGACGATGCAGATCTCGGCACGGGAGATGTCGGTCACCGCAACGCACCCGCCTTCCGCTGGTAGTCCGACTCGGGGATGTCGATCCACTCGGCCCGGAACGACGCCCACGCCTCGGGCGACGCGGCCGAGGCGGCGTACGCCTGCTGGAACGCCTCGTCGCGCCCGTAGTCCGGGGCGCAGGCCGTGAAGTGCGCGCCACCGGGTGCCGACACCACCCCGTCGACCATCATCCGGCTGATCCGCAGCTGGTGGAGGCACCCCTCGCGCTCCAGGTCGCCGGTGGGCACCACGAGCTCGGTGGAGATGAAGCGGCCGCCGGTGGGTGCGGCCTGCAGCATGAGGTCGTCCCAGTAGAGGTCGGGGCCGAGGTACATGGCGTTGCCCCGAGCGTCCGAGCGGTTGAGGTGGCAGATCGCGGCGTCGAGCCGGAAGGCCGGCATGGCCAGCAGCTCCTCGCCGTCGTCGAAGGGCGACGTGACCCGACCGAGCGTCGGGTTGTCGCGCACCAGGTCCGACCCGAGGCCGACCCGGGTGGGCAGGAACGGCACCCGCCACGCCGCCGCCTGCAGGCCCAGGTGGACGAGGCCCTCGTCCAGCGGCTCGTCGGCGATGGCGCCGGACTCCCGGGCCCGCCGGAAGTGCGGTTCGAGCGGGATCGTGTCGAGCGTGGCGAAGGCGTAGATCGCCTTGCTCACCTTGCCGGCGGCGCACAGCAGGCCCAGGTCGGGACCACCGTGGCTCAGGATCGTCAGATCCTGCAGGTCGCTGCGCAGGATGGCCCGCACGATCGACATGGGCTTGCGCCGGCTGCCCCACCCCCCGATGGCGATGGTCATCCCCGACCGCAGCTCGGCGACGACGTCGTCCTCGCCGAGCAGCTTCTCCCCGACCACGGTGGCGCTCATTCCCCTTCCTTCCCCTTGTCCTCCACGAACGCATCGCGGTGCTCGTCGGCCACGCCGGAGAGGTTGAGCTCGAACGTGAAGCCCTGCTCGAAGCGGTAGCTGTGGTGGACGTCGACCGGGTCGATCCCGTTGAGCGACTGCTTGGCGGCCCGGATCACGGTGGGCGACTTGGCGGCGATCTCGCCCGCCACGGCCAGCGCCGTCGCCCGCAGCTCCTCCTTGGGCACCACCTGCAGCACCGACCCGAAGGCGTGCAGCTCGGCGGCCGTGGCCGTCGCCGACGTGTAGACCATCGCCCGCATCTTGTGCTGCGGCACGAGCCGGGCGAGGTGGGTCGCCGCGCCCAGAGCGCCCCGGTCGACCTCGGGGAGCCCGAAGGTGGCGTCGTCGCTGGCGACGATCACATCGGCGTTGCCGACCAGCCCGATGCCACCGCCGAGGCAGAACCCCTGCACCGCCGCGACCACCGGGACGAGGCAGTCGTACACCGCCCCGAAGGCGGCGTAGCACCCCCGGTTGGCGCCCAGGAGGGCGTCGAAGCCGGTGGTGCGCTGCATCTCCTTGATGTCGACGCCGGCGTTGAAGCCGCGCCCCTCCGCACGCAGGACGACCACCCGGACGGCGTCGTCCTGGCCGAGCGACCCCACCACGTCGGCCAGCTCGAACCAGCCGGCGACAGGCAGGGCGTTGACGGGCGGGTAGTCGACCACGACCTCGGCGATCCCCTGGTCGTGCACCTCGGTTGTGATGCCCATGGCGTGCGCTTCTCCAGATCTGACGGCCCGTCAGGTAGCGCGCAAGGTAGGCGCCCCGGCGCTCCGCCACAACCCGAACCGCCGCTCGCCTCCGGGTAACGCTGGTTATGCGCACGCCGCTAACCTCCGCCGGATGCATCGGGCCCTCTCCCTCGTCGGCACTGGACTCCTGGCTGCGACCCTCACGCTGGCCGCGGCCTGCGGCGAGGACGACAACGCCGACGACGGCAGCGAACTGGAAGACGTGGTGTCGATCGACGGCTCGGAGGCCGACGTGAAGGTGCTCGACAACACGTTCAACGACGAGAACATCAGCGTCGCCTCCGGCACCAAGGTGGTGTGGACCAACGACGGTCGTCAGGACCACGACATCATCCCCAACGACGATGGCGACTGGGGCGTCGATCCCGACGACTTCGAGGCCGGCGCCGTCTACGAGCACACCTTCGACGAGCCCGGCACCTACCGCTACTACTGCTCGCTGCACGGCTCGGAGACCTCCGGGATGATCGGTGCCGTGGTGGTCGAGGAACCGTGATGGGAGGAACGATGAATCGAGTGGTTGCGACCGTGCTCGCCGTCGGGCTCGTGGTGTCCGCCGCGGCCTGCGGCGATGACGACGACGAGAGCGGCGGGGGGAGCGAGGGCGGCGGGTCGTCGGGCGGAGCGCTCGACACCGGGCAGGAGGACATCCGCGCCGTCCCCGAGGAGTACGACACCATCCAGGAAGCGGTCGACGCCGCCGAGGAGGGCGACCTGGTGCTGGTCTCCCCCGGCGTCTACAAGGAGGCCGTCACCGTCGAGACCGACGACATCGTCATCCGGGGCCTCGACCGCAACGACGTGATCCTCGACGGCGAGTTCGAGAAGGACAACGGCATCCGGGTGCTGGAGGCCGACGGTGTCGCCGTCGAGAACATGACGGCCCGCAACTACACCACCAACGGCTTCTTCTGGACCGGCGCCGAGGGCTACCGGGGCTCCTACCTCACCGCCCACAACAACGGCGACTACGGCGTCTACGCCTTCGACTCCACCGTCGGGCTGTTCGAGCACTCCTACGGCTCCGGGTCGCCCGACGCCGGCTTCTACATCGGCCAGTGCTACCCGTGCGATGCCGTGATGCGTGACGTCGTGGCGGAGAACAACGGCCTCGGCTACTCGGGCACCAACGCCGGCGGGAACCTCTACATCGTCGACTCGGTGTTCCGGCAGAACCGGGCCGGCATCGTGCCCAACAGCGGCAGCTACGAGCTGTACCCGCCCGAGCGCGAGACCACGATCGTCGGCAACCTCGTGTACTCCAACAACAACTACGAGACCGCCGCGATCGACTCGGCCCGGCTGGCCGGCGGCAACGGCATCCTCGTGGCCGGCGGCAACGACAACGTGATCGAGCGCAACCTCGTCTTCGACCACGACATCGCCGGCATCGCCGTGGTGCTCATCGACGACGCCGAGGCCCCGGGCGGCTACTACTGGCCGTCGGGCAACGTGGTGCGGGGCAACGTGGTGGAGGACTCCCGGCTCGCCGACCTCGGCGTGGTCCAGGAGGCCGACGGCGGCAACTGCTTCGCCGACAACGAGTTCGCCACGACCGCGCCGACGAACCTGGAGACGCTGCTGCCCTGCGAGGGCACCGGCTCGGGCAACCCGGACGAGGGCGCGCTCGACATCGGCCGGCTGGCGACCATGGACGGCAAGCCGGAGTCGGGCGTCTACCAGGACATGCCGATCCCGGACGACCAGGAGAACATGCCCGACGCCGACTCGGCCGACTGGGAGCCCGCGGGCGCCCCGCCCGAGGTCGACGTCGACGCCATCGAGGTGCCCGACAAGCCGTGAGCACGTGAGTGACCCCTCGAGATTGCGTTCGAAAACCCGCACATAGCGGGCGGACGCACGCAATTTCGGGGCTGGTCATCGCGGTCCTTCTCCTCGCCTGCTCGGCCGGCGACGAGACGAACCGCCCGGCCACCTCGGCCCTGATCGCCACCGTGGCGGACCAGGGGTCGTTCTCGACGCCGTGCCCCTACAGCCACTCCGGCGACGACGATCCGATCGTGCACCCGGGGCATGCGGGGGCGTCGCACCGGCACGACTTCTTCGGGGCGACGACGACGGGCGCCGGTTCCGAAGCGGCGTCGCTCCTGGCCGGCGGCACCACGTGCCGGACGGTCGCCGACCGCAGCGCCTACTGGGCCCCGTCCCTGCTCGCCGACGGCCGGCCCCTCGAGCCGATCGAGATGCAGGCCTACTACCGGGTGCCGATCGGCGCCGACGCGACGCAGGTGGAGCCGCCGCCCAACGGGTTGGAGCTGATCGCCGGGGACGGCGACGCCACCGCACCCCAGGACCCGTCGACGATCGCCTGGTCGTGCGGGCTGGCGGAGGCGACGGCGCCGGAGCCGCAGCCGTGCGAGCGGTCGCCGTTCCTGTTGCTGCGGCTGATGTTCCCGCCCTGCTGGGACGGCGAGCACCTCGGCTCCGACGACCACCGCTCGCATGTCGCCCCGCTGGGTGACGACGGCGCCTGCCCCGCCGACCACCCGGTGCTGCTCCCCCAGCTGCGCCTCGACATCCGCTACCCGTCGACACCGGCCGGCACCACCCTCACGCTGGCGTCCGGCCCCACCACCGGCGGCCACGGCGACGCCGTCATGGCCTGGGACGAGGACCACATCGCCCGGGAGGTCGACCTCTGCCTCCGCAAGAACCGCCGCTGCGATGTGACGTCCGAGACCGCCCGCCTCAACGTCGGCGACCCCTGACCCCTCAGCGGCGGCGGTAGTCGAGGACGTAGGGCGGGACGGGGAGGTCGGCCGGCTGCAGAGTGTCCGGGACGGGAGCGCCGGGGACCACCGGCAGCGGCAGGACGCCGGCCCAGACCGGAAGGTCCAGGTCCTCGGGCTCGTCCTTGGCACCGCCGTCGCGCACCTTCACCGACACCTCGTGGAGCGGGAGGGCCAGTACCGCCGTCTGGCGCAGCTCCACGTCGTTCGGCCGGCGGGCGTCGGCCGTGCGCCCGGGCACCAGCGCCTCGACCAGCACGTCGAGCGCGGCCCGCTTCTCCTCCGGGTCGTCGATGCGCTCGGCCTGCCCGAAGACGACCACCGACCGGTAGTTCACCGCGTGGTGGAACGCCGAGCGGGCCAGCACCAGCCCGTCGACCAGCGTGACCGTGACGCAGACGGGGCCGTCGGTCGCACCCCGTAGGAGCCGACTGGCCACCGAGCCGTGCAGCAGCAGCCGGTCGCCGTCACGGGCATACAGGGTGGGGATGACCACCGGTCCGTCGTCGGTCACCAGGCCGACGTGGCACACCAGCCCCTCGTCGAGGATGGCGTGGGCCGACGCCGGGTCGTACGACGCCCGCTCGGCGATGCGGCGCACGGTCGTGCGGACGGACGGCGGACCGGCAGGAGCCTCGGACGACGACATAGCCCGCAGGCTACGAAGGCACCTGCCGCCGCCCGCAGCGGATTCCGGGCTCAGGAACCGCGGATCACGCCGTCGGGGCCGCAGCCCTGCCCCGGCTGGAGGGGGATGGCGTCGGTGGCGTCGACCGTCCAGGCGTCGTCGGACAGCACGACCGTGGCGGTGACGACGTTGGCCGCCCCGCCCTCGGGGTCGCGGCTGAGGACCCCCCGCGTCGAGGCGTTGACCACCCGGGCGTCGGACACGTTGCAGTCGAGCACCACGGCGGTGCGACCGTTGGTGTGGAGCTGGACGTCGAACACGTTGTGCTCCTGGCGGGTGCCGAACTCGACGGCCTGGTTGCGGGTCTCGTAGCGGGTGAGCACGTCGACCACGTGGTTCAGCTCGTCGCCCGAGGTGAGCTGCTCGATCTCGGGGTCGTCCGAGTCGGGTTCGATCACCAGCCGCTCGAACATCGTCTGGTAGTCGACGTAGGCCTGCCGGACCGCGGTCTCGGCATCGGGATCGGCGTCGGAGGGCGACTCCTCGTCCGTGCTCGACGGCGACTCGTCGTCGGAGTCGGACCCGTCCTCCCCGGGAGCGCCCCGGGAATCGTCGTCGTCAGGTTGCTCCTCCTGCGACTCGGACCGCTGCTCGGCCTCGCCTCCCCCGCCGCTGCACCCCGACAACAACACCAGCAGCGCGGCGGCACTCAGCCGACGCGCGAAACACTTGCCGTCCACCCGTTCTCACTCCCCTAGCTCAGACCCAGGGAGTCGAAGCTACAACCCGGTGCAGCGCGGAGCGCGGACCCTCAAGCCGGGTCGGGCTGGGCGGGCGGCGGATCGTCGCCCCCGCCGTGGACCACCAGGTTGGCCCCGGTGACGAACGACGCGGCGTCCGACGTCAGGAACAGGCACGCCTGGGCGACGTCGCCGGGGGTGCCCATCCGCCCCATCGGGACGGTCTTCGCCACGGCGTCGAAGTACATGTCGCCGCCGAAGCGCTGGTGCAGCTCCTCGGTGGCGATGGCCCCGGCCGTCACGCAGTTCACCCGCACCTTGGGGGCGAACTCGGCGGCCAGGCTCTCGGTGAGGTTGATGAGCCCGGCCTTGGCGGCGCCGTAGGCCGCGGTGCCGGGCGACGGCCGCATGCCCGACAGGGATGCGATGTTGACGATCGAGCCGCCGGACTCCTGGTCCTGCATCACCTCGTTGGCCCGCTGGGTGACCAGCAGCGGCGAGATCAGGTTCAAGGTGATGATGGCCGACGAGAACCGCGGCGACGCGGTGGCGGCCGCGGCCGGGGGCGACCCGCCGGCGTTGTTCACGACGGCGTCAAGCCGCCCGTAGCGGCCCACGGCGACGGCGACGGCCCGCCCGATGTCGTCCCAGTCGCGCACGTCGGTCGCCAGGAACGTGGCCTCGCGGTCCTCGAACGACGGCGGCCGGGCCGGCGCGTTGCGGGCGCAGACGATCACCTCGGCCCCTGCCGCGAGGAACGCCTCGGCGATACCCCGCCCGACACCACGGGTTCCCCCGGTCACCAGCGCGACTTTGCCGGACAGGTCGAACTGCACTGGCATCCAGGTACCCCCTCCCCCGAGTTCGAAGACTGCGCCGGCCAGAAGCGTTGGCCGTCTGACCGGCGCAGTCGATACAGCGTTACGTAGCCGCTATCTCACTCAGCGGCGGACGCGGCGGCCACGGCGGGCTGCGAGCCCGTGGAGCCCGACGGGCTGGTGCCGTTGGTGCTCCCGTCGCCGTCGGTGGCGATGCCGGCGCCGGCGCGCTTCGAGAAGGCGATGGCACCGAGCAGGACGGCCAGCGCCACACCGGCGATGGCGAAGCCTGCGGGCTCTGGCGTCGTCTTCAACCAGTTCTCGCTGTCGACGTCCGACAGGCTGATGACAGCCGGCAGGATCAGCAGCGACACCAGGTTCATCACCTTGATGAGCGGGTTGAGGGCCGGACCGGCGGTGTCCTTGAACGGGTCGCCGACGGTGTCGCCGATGACCGCGGCGTGGTGCGCCTCGGACCCCTTGCCGCCGTGGTGGCCGTCCTCGATGTACTTCTTGGCGTTGTCCCACGCACCACCGGCGTTGGACAGGTAGTTGGCCATGAGCTGGCCGACCAGGATCACCGCGGCCAGGAACGCACCCAGTGCCGTGTAGCCGATGCCGAAGCCGATGATCACCGGGGTGAGCACGGCCAGCAGGGCCGGGGTGGCCAGCTCGCGGAGCGAGGCCGTGGTGCAGATGTCGATGACCGGCGCGTAGTCCGGCTTCTTCTCGCCCGACATGATCTTGCCGTCGGCGAACTGGTTGCGGACCTCCTGGACGACCACACCGGCGGTGCGGCCGACGGCCCGGATGGCCAGCGACGAGAACAGGAACGGCACCGCGCCGCCGATGAGCAGGCCGATGAAGACCTTGGGATCGGCCACGTTGATCGGCACGAGGCTGAACACGCCGCCGGCGGTGTTCTTCGCCGCCTCGAAGAGGTCGTTGGGCACCACCTCGTCGGCGGCGATCTCGATGAAGCTGGCGAACAGGGCCACCGCGGCGATCACCGCGGAGCCGATGGCGAAGCCCTTGGTGACGGCCTTGGTGGTGTTGCCCACGGCGTCGAGCGACACCATGACCCGCTCGGCCTCGCCGTGGAACTCGCCCGACATCTCGGCGATGCCGGCGGCGTTGTCGGCCACCGGGCCGAACGTGTCCTCGGACACGACCACGCCGGTGGTGGCCAGCATGCCCATGCCGCACAGGGCGACCAGGTACAGCGAGAACTGCGTGTCGCCGCCGCCCAGGCCGATGGCCGCCGCGATGGCGACGGCGATGGCGAGGATCGCCCACACCGACGACTCGAGGCCCGATGCCGTACCCGCCAGCACCGTGGTGGCCGGGCCGGTCTCGGTGGCGTCGGCGATCTCCTGCACCGGCTTCGTCTCGGTCGAGGTGAAGTACTCGGTGATGCGGCTGGCGACCTGGGCCAGCACGAGGCCGATCACGACGGCGCCGAACATGCGCAGGCCGACGTCGCTGATCTCGCCTTCGGGGCTGCCCACGTAGACGAGCGCCACGGCCAGCGTGCCGAGCACGGTGAGGACGCCGGCGGTGAGGAAGCCGCGGTTGATGGGGGCCATGGCCGACTTGTCGGACTCACGGGCCTTCACCATGAAGACGCCCACGATCGAGGCGAGCACACCGATGGCCCGGGCGGCCAGCGGGAACATGGCACCTGCGGCCCACAGGCCGGGGTTGTCCGGGAAGATCCGCTGGAAGGCGGGCACACCCAGGATGATCGAGGCGACCAGGGTGACCTCGTAGGACTCGAACAGGTCCGAGGCCATGCCGGCGCAGTCGCCCACGTTGTCGCCCACGTTGTCGGCGATGGTGGCGGGGTTGCGGGGGTCGTCCTCGGGGATGCCGGCCTCGACCTTGCCGACCAGGTCGGCGCCGACGTCGGCCGCCTTGGTGAAGATGCCGCCACCGACCCGCAGGAACAGCGCCAGCAGCGAACCACCGAAGCCGAAGCCGATGAGGATCGCCGACGCCGTGTTCTGGAACAGCATCACGATGGTGGTGGCGCCGATCAGGCCCAGGCCGACGCAGAACATGCCGGCCACGCCGCCGGTCTTGAAGGCGACGTCGAGCGCCGGGCCCATCTTGCCGCCGCGTGCCGCGGCCGCGGTGCGGACGTTGCCCCGCACGGCCAGGCCCATGCCGATGAAGCCGGTGAGGCCGGACATGATGCCGCCGGCCAGGAAGGCCAGCGTCCGGAAGAGGCCGGACTCGAAGAACGAGAGCGCCTCGGTGCCGTCGGACTTCTCGACCGCCACCGAGGTGACGAACACGATGATCGCCAACGGCACGAGGATGTACCCGATCGTGCGGAACTGGCGTCGCAGGTAGGCCTGCGCGCCTTCCTGGATCGCCTTGGCGATGTCGATCATGGTGGGCGAGCCCTGGTCCGCCTTCAGCACGCTCTGCATGAGCACGAGGCCCACGCCCAGAGCGAGGAGCGCGGTCAGGGCGGAGCCCACGAGGACGAACCACTCCCCTCCCCGGAGAGTGAAGTCCTGGAAGCCGCCTTCAGCGGCGAACAGTGCGGACATAGGTCTCTTTCCCTCTGTCTATCTCGATGTCGTCGTTGACTCAGGTGCCGGTTGCGGCGTCGGCGCGGGTGCGGAGAGTACGTGTTACGTACACCTGACGTGCGACCCGTTCCCCCAGGGTGCGGGTCTGGCCCGCCACCTCGACCACGAGCGGGCCGTCGAACGGGTGCTTCTCGATCACCCTGACCTCGGCACCCGGCACCACGCCGAGATCTTCGAGGAAGGTGACGATCTCGTTCTCCGTGCTGCCGGAGACGGCCACCCGGGCGACGTCGCCGACGGCGAGGTCGTACAGCTGGGGTGTCTCGGGCAGGTCACGGTCGGCTTCGTCGGGGATGGCGAAGCCGTGCGGACAGGTCTTGGGGCGGTCGAGCGCCACGTACAGGCGGTCGACCACCTCGGCGGGCAGGTCGTGTTCGAAGCTGACGGCCAGGGCGTCGGCCTGGTTCCAGGCGTAGCCCAGCATGTCGGCGAGGAAGCGCTCCACGATCCGGTGGCGCCGGATGGCGGCGATGGCGGCGCGGCGCCCGGCGTCGGTGAAGCTGACGCCCTGGTAGGGGCGGTGGTCGACGAGCCCCCGGTCGGCGAGCCGCTTCACCAGCGTGGTGACGGTGCCGGGCGACAGGCCGAGCGACTCGGCGAGCGCGCCCGTGTGCGCCTCCGACCCGTCACGGGTGAAGCGGTAGATCGCCTTGAGCGCTTCGCGCTCGGACTTCGTCAAACCGTCCAGCATGGTGGAAATTTGGTCCTCCAAAACCTGACCTTCGGCGCGCGTCAGTCGAGTTTTCCTACCACCGGGCCAGGAGTCGCTCCAAACCGCAGACCTATGCGAGACTTATCTGACACATCGTCAGATCCTTGGAGGGCTGGATGGTGAGCACCGTCGTGCCGGCGATCGAGGGGTGGTTCACCACCGGGGAGCGACCGGCGCTGCTGGGCACCCGGTGCCGGACGTGCGGCACCGCGTTCTTCCCCCGGGAGACCACCTTCTGCCGCAACCCCGCCTGCGCCGGCGAGGAGCTCGACGAGGTGGAGCTGCCCCGCACCGGCCACGTCTGGTCCTACACCGACGCCCGCTACCAGCCGCCGCCCCCCTACATCCCCCGCCACGACCCGTACGAGCCGTTCGCGCTCGCCGCGGTGGAGCTCGACGGCGAGGGCATGGTGGTCCTCGGCCAGGTGGCCGACGGCTACGGCACCGGCGACCTGGCGATCGGCGCGCCGGTCGAACTCGTGGTCGAGCCTCTCTACACCGACGCCGACACCGACACCACGTACCTCACCTGGCGCTGGAGGCCCGCTCATGTCTGACGTCGTCGTCGCCGGAGTGGGCATGCACCCCTGGGGCAAGTGGGGCCACAGCTTCACCACCTACGGCGTGGCCGCGGCGCGAGCTGCGCTGGCCGACGCCGGGATCGAGTGGAAGGACGTCGGCTACGTGGTCGGCGGCGAGACCGTCCGCAACGGCTACCCCGGCTACGTCGCCGGCGCCACCTTCGCCCAGGCGCTGGGCTGGAACGGCGCCCGGGTGGCCACCAGCTACGCCGCCTGCGCCACCGGCGCCCAGGCGCTCGACACGGCCCGCGCCCGCATCCTGGCGGGCCTGTGCGACGTCGCCCTGGTGGTCGGGGCCGACACCACACCCAAGGGCTTCCTCGCCCCCAACGCCGGCGACCGCCCCGACGACGCCGACTGGTTGCGGTTCCGGCTGCTGGGCGCCACCAACCCCGCCTACTTCGGCCTCTACGCCCGCCGCCGCATCGAGCTGCACGGCGCCACCGTCGAGGACTTCGCCAAGGTGAAGGTGAAGAACTCCCGCCACGGGCTGGCCAACCCCAACGCCCGCTACCGCAAGGCGGTCACCGTCGACGAGGTGCTGGCGTCGCCGATCGTGAGCGACCCGCTGCACCTGCTCGACATCTGCGCCACGTCCGACGGCGGCGCCGCCATCGTCCTCACGTCGGCCGACTACGCGCGCCACCGGCTCCAGGAGACGAAGCCGATCCGGCTGCGGGCGGTCGCCACGGTCACGCCGACGTTCCCGAAGACGGTCGTCGACCTGCCCGACATCGCCACCGACTCGACCGTCGCGGTCGCCGCCCCCGAGATCGGCTTCCGGGGCGCTATCGCCCAGGCGGCCTACGAGGAGGCGGGCCTCGGCCCCGACGACCTGGCCCTGGCCGAGGTGTACGACCTGTCGACCGCGCTCGAGCTCGACTGGTACGAAGACATCGGGCTGTGCAAGCCCGGCGAGGCCGAGCGGCTGGTGCGCAACGGCGAGACGTCGCTGGGCGGCCGCATCCCGGTGAACCCCTCGGGCGGCCTGGCGAGCTTCGGCGAGGCCGTCCCCGCCCAGGCGCTGGCCCAGGTGTGCGAGGTCGCGTGGCAGCTGCGGGGCCAGGCCGGCGACCGCCAGGTGCCCGGCGCCGCCGTCGGCCTGACCGCCAACCAGGGCCTCTTCGGCCACGGCTCCGCGGTGATCCTGAGCCACTGACCTCCGAAACTTCGACAGAGCCGGCGCCATGGCGACCGCCTCTGTCGAAATTTCGGGTCGGGTGGCCGCCGCCCACCGTTCATCGCTCACCAGCCAGCGTTCGCCGCGATTTCGCGCACGAGTCGTGACCGAGCGCCTACCATCGCCGAGTTCGGTGGCGCGCATCCGCCGCGTCGGCTAATCAGTTACCTGCCGTTACTTCTGCCGGACCAGTTCGCGGCAGGACGCACTGGGGGTCTTTCTTCGAATGTCAACCGCTGCTGCCCCGGGCCTCCGTGCCCGGCCGGCCACCTACGCGGGGCTCTTCGTCCTGACGTTGACGACGCTGGCCTACGAGATCGTGCTGACGCGGATCTTCAGCGTGACCATGTGGTACCACTTCGCCTTCGTTGCCATCTCGGTGGCGCTGTTCGGCACCACG
>Ga0193742_1000242_pt1 | contig 40090 bp, 37 predicted proteins | sample L2c1metaG_FD_165511 | JGI IMG/M metagenome (GOLD analysis project Ga0193742, IMG submission 165511) | Soil microbial communities from a riparian zone of the East river system, Colorado, United States - L2c1 | ecosystem: Environmental > Terrestrial > Soil > Riparian zone | place: USA: East River... | reverse complement strand
CGAACGGCACCGTCCAGCAGTACGCCGCCGCGACTTCCAACGCCACGAACTCCCCATCATCACCGGGACACAGTGCGACGAACCGCGCTATCCGATCCAACACCTCAGCACTGTCCTGCGCGCCATGACGGAGGTAACCGACACCCTCAGCGAGCACCTCATAACCTTCATCGAACATATGTTCACTCTACCCGAGACCCCGCCGCTTTCCTTACCCAGCAACAAGATTCACCCAACCGGGTATGATGTGGGTTGGCCCGTGCAGAGGGTCCGACTGCGGGTTGTCCGCGACAGCGATCGCGCTTCTCTTGCACAGCAACGATTTGTCGCGGGCTACCCTCCCCGCGTGTGGGGACAGTCCCACGTCACCGTGGTGGACAAGGCCCGGTGGAGAATCTCGAGCTGCGGGAGCTGCCGATTCCGGAGCCGCCGCCGGGTTGGGTGCGCATCCGGGTGCGGGCGTTCGGGCTGAACCGGTCGAGCTGCGACCTCCCGATGGGACAGCGGGTCGCCGCGATGATGGGCGACATGGGACGTACCTACGACGGTGGGTACGCGGAGTACACGGTGGTGCCGAGGACACAGGTGGTCCCGTTCTCCTCGGACTTGCCGTGGTCGGTGCTCGGCGCCGTGCCGGAGACGTTGCAGACGGCGTACGGGTCGCTGACGGTCGGGCTCGCCGCGGCCGCGCTGGTGCGTGCGCTGTATCCGTCCGGTGTGGACGGTGCGATCGAGCTGGTCGGCACGCCGACGCTGCCGGATACGTCGGCGTCCGTGCGCGTGCAGGGGACGGTGTGCTTCACGGCGGGGACAGCGGCGATCTGCCAGCCGCCGTGCTGCAGTCGACGCTGGATCGGCTGCACTAGCGGTGGCGGATCGACCTGCGCAGTTGGAGGATGCGCACCGTGCCCGGCACCGCGACGAGCAACGCGCCGGCGGCGACGCCGAGCAGGATCGCGACCGCGAGTGGCGCGTGGCCTGACATCCAGACGAAGTCGATCCGCACGCTCTGCGAGTTCTGCAGGATGAAGATCAGCAGCAGCACAAGGATGACGGCGGCGACGATCAGGCCGACCCACAGCCCCCCGAACCGGGAACGACGGACCGCGGGTTGGTGCTCGCCTGTCGGCGGGAGCGCGGTCCCGGAGGGCGGCGTGGGTTGGTCGCTCCCGGTGAACTGCCCCGGCTGGTCGACGGCGGGTTCACGCATGGGGGGCACTTGGGCGGGGGCCGGCTGGGCGCTGGCGTGCCGTCCGGTAGAGCTGTCCTGCGTCATGACGACCTCCGATCGCGGCAGCACACCGGCGAGGGCGGCGCCGCGGGGGTAGGCGGTTCCGACGCCTCCATAGTCCTCCCAACCAGCCAAAATGGCGACTCGACAACACTGCCCGATCTCGGGAGAACCCGGTCGGCTCCTGGCGAACGTCAGAGAGCGATCCGATGTGTTGGTCGTGGATATGACGGTTGGAAGGCGGCAGGTGGAGCGGCGGCGGAACTCCTCACCCCGCACGCCGCGTCCGCGGCGGCGATCGCCGCTGAGCAGGCCGCGTTCAGTGCGGCGGGCGGCCAGGCCACCCGCAGGTTGACGACCGCTCGCGCGAAGTCCGCCGCCGCCGGGCCGGGGACGTCCAACGTGGGCGCCGCTCCCGCGCCCGTCAGGCTCGCCTTCGTCAGGCCCGTCGCGCTCGACAGCGACACCTTCGCGTGGCCCACCAGCACGTCGGCCGCCGCGCAGGCTCTGGACAGCGTTGACAGCGCCACCCGCGCCCACCGTGCCGGGGTGAACTCGCCCCACACCTCGACGGAGTGGTTCAGCCAGCCCAACGCCGCCTCTGCCGCGGCGTAGCGGTCGTAGTCAAGTTCCCCGTCCGGGCGGTCCGCGGCCGGCTCGCCGAGCCAGAGGTCCACCAGCGCGCCGACCGAACCCGACCGCGCCGAGTACGGGACCACGCGCGCCGACGGGTTGCGGCGCGCGAGGTCCGCCAGCAGCGGGCGGACGTCCAGCAGGTCGATCTTGTTGACGGCCAACACATCCGCTTCCGCCAGTTGGTGCGCGTACAGGTACGCGGTGTCGGAGCCGGACGCCCACTGCCGCGCGAAGGTCCGGTACCGCAACGGGTCCACGACCGTCGTCAGTGGCGCGACGGTCAACGACGAGCCGTGGTGCGCACGCAGTGGACGCACCACCGTCGCCCGCAGGTCGGTGCAGCTGCCGACCGCCTCGGCAAGCACCACGTCCGCGCCATCGGCCACGAGTGACGTCACCACTGAAGCCAACTCCTCGAAGCGGCAACAGAAACAGCCTTCCAGAACCTCGCCGACGGCGTCGGTCACGGTTCTGGCCAGCTGCGTGTCCACCAGGTCGCGGCCCTGGTCGTTGGTCACGATCGCCGGCCGGTGGCCGCGCCTGCGCAGCTCGGCGGCCGCGGCCAACAGGGTCGTCGTCTTGCCGGCGCCCAGGAAACCGCTCACCGGGCAGAACGTGGCTCGCATTCGCGACAGCCTTCCGTAATCGATTACCCGGAGATGACGACCTCTAGTGTCGAGCCCGCGCGGACCGTGACCTGCGCCGGCAGCGTCACGAGCACCCGGGAGCCCTCGGTCTGGAACGGCGCCCGGCGACCCCGCACGGTCACCGACCGGACCCGCGACGCCGTCTCGAACGACAGCGTGCTCAGCCGCACCTGCCCGTACCGCACGTCGATCGCACAGGTCTGCGTCCCGTTCCGGCGCTTCTGCCGGTACCGGCCCCAACCCTCCGCCGCGGTGAACGCCGCGCGGAAGTCCTCCGGGGTCACCCGCGGCGCGAAGCCGAGGTGACCGCGCGGCCCGTGGTGCTCGTAGCCGCACACCGCCAGGTACACGCCGTAGCTCATCATCGCGCGGACGTAGTGGTCGCTGCACTCGATCTCGTTGTAGGGGTTGCGTTTCCGCGCGTCGTGCCGGTCGTGCACGGCCTTGGTCACCGCGAGGCCCTCGGTCACCATGCCCGACGCGACGAGGTTCGCGGCCAGCTGGTACTCCTGCCCGGTCCACACCTCGCTGAAGTACCCGACGACCCCACCGAGCCCCGCGTCCTCGGACCCGCCGAACGGCCACGTGCACATCAGCGTGCCCGCCTCGCCCGGCATCGCGTACACGCGCGGCGCGGGGATCCCGGGCGGCCGGTAGGACGACGCGTCCGGCACGAAGTTGTTGCGGAACACGCTCTCCAGCGCGGTCCGCGCCTTGTTCTTCGAGAAAACCCTTGGCAGCCCGAGCTGATCGGCGTACGTCTGGCCGTACAGCTGGTCGATGTGGCAGCCGCGGTTGGAGTTCGGCGCGGTCGGGTGCGCCGGGTCGACCTGCTGGAAGAAGTAGCCGTACTCGTCGCTCCACAATGTACTGTCCAGGTAAGCGGTGCCGCGCTGCGCGAGCTGGGCGTACCTCGCCGCGGTGGTCGGGTCGCCCATCTCCCTGGCCATCGCCGCGCCGGCGTGCAGCGCCGCGACGTACAGCCCGCTGATCCACGGGATCTCGCCCCACCACTGCGCGTCGAGGGTGTTCCACTGGCTGCCCTCGAGGATGCCGTTCCCGTCGGCGTCCTGCGTGATCACCCACTCGATCGCCTTGCGCACCGACGGCCAGACCCGTTGCAGGAACGACATGTCCGGCGACATCTGGTGCTCGCGGTAGATCCGCAGGATCGTGCCGCACTGGCCGTCGGCGAACCAGCCCTCCGCCTCGCCCCGGTTGCCGATCTCGCCGTTGGCGTGCAACGCGATGCCGAGGTCGACGCGTTCGCGGGTGTCCCGTTCCAGGTCGGGGAACAGGCGCGCGACCGACTGCGCGTAGTTCCACACGTGCCCGCAGGTGCCCGCGCAGCAGTACAGGCCCTCCCACGCGTAGAACCGGCCGTTGTCGAACCGGAAGCACGTGTTGGTGGCCACTGTGGACGCACTGGACAGCGTGCGTTCCAGGAACCAGTGCGGCAGCGAGGAGTCCTCGTACCAGGTGCGCACCCACTCGCGGGTCGCGGCCGAGAGCCGCGGCAGGTTGGCAGTGGTGTGCTCGGCCACCGCCCGCGCCGACGCGAACCTGGTCGCGTAGTGGTGCCGCAGTGTCGCGCCGTCCTGGAGCCAGCCGAACGCGGTCGGCTGCGTCGTGGGGAAGTGCCACGACACCACAAACCGCACTGTTCGCGACTGTCCAGGTGGGACGGTGGCCGGCACGGTGACGGTGGCCGAGGCGCCGCCGTCGGTCGCCACCACGGCCTCCTCGTGCGTCGCGGCGAGCGCGAACGTGCCGAACTCCGGCAGCTTCTCGATGGGCAGCGACCGGACCGGCCGGTCGCTGAACACGATCCGGCCGACGTTGACGTGCCCCCAGCCCGCGGCGATCGAGTCGACCACCTCGACGTGCGCGGACCGGCCGGCCCATCGGCTGACGTCGAGCGACGTCGCGGTCAGCGGCTCGATCTCGCGACCGGTGAAGCTCGCGACCACCTCGCCGCCGACCACCACGTTCACGCAGGTGCGCTCGAGGTGCGCGCCGCCGCCGACCCACACCGTCACGTACCTGCGGTCCACCTGGAACGGTGCGCTCGTCAGCTTTCCCTGGTAGGCGTCGGCATCGCCGCCGCCGCGGAAGTTGAACGACGTCGCGAACCGGCTGCCGACCACGTTCAGGTCGGTGATCTCGCCGAACGGCCTGCGGAAGTCCGCCGGCGTCTCGGCGGGCGTGACCGGGCCGGCGCCGAACGCGTCGCCCTCGACCGTCCAGCCGTCGAAGGTGCTGCTCTCCCAGTCCTCGAACAGGATGTCCGGCCGGTCGGTGAACACGATCGCGTCGCAGTTCACGTGCGCCCACGCGCCGGCGGCCCGGTCGACGATCCGGATCCGGGCGGTGGCGCCGAGCTGAGCGCTCACATCCAGCATCGTCGCGATCATCGGTTCGCTGTCGCGGCCGGTCGCGCTCGCCACGACCTCGGCGCCAACCACCACCTCGACACCGACCTCGCCCGGCCGCCGGCCGCCGCCGACCGACACCGCGACATGGCTGCGCTCGATCGTGAACTCACGGCTGGTCAGCGTGCCTTGGTAGGCGTCCGCGTCGCCGCCGCCGCGGAAGTGGTGCGAGGTGACGAACTTCGTGCCGGACACCAGGAGGTCGCCGAAGCGGCGCAGGTAGCCGGGCACCTCGGCCTGCGTGACCGGACCGGCGCCGAACGCGTCGCCCTCGACCGTCCAGCCGTCGAAGGTGCCGCTCTCCCAGTCCTCGAACACGATGTCCGTGCTGTCCGGCCCATCTCCCGCGCGCGCCGCGAACTCCACGCCGCGCACGCCGCGCCCGCCGAACGGGGTCGCGAGCAGCTCGGTCGGCTGCTGGTTCCTGGTCGTGAGGCACACCGGGTTCGCGCTCGCGCCGATCACCTCGACCCGCACCGCGCGCCGGGTGGTGTTGCGCAGCGTGAACGCGACGGTGGTCCCCGGGATGGTCGAGTCGAGCGTGTTCAGCGGGATGAACGGGGCGAACGCCTCGCAGGTCACCTCGACCGGGCAGTCCGGCGCGCGGTAGGTGACCGTGCCGATCGGGTACTGGCCGACGAACCGCACGTCGGAGAAGCCGGCCGCGTCGAGCGTGCGGGTCTTTCCGTTGACCCGCAAGGAGAAGCTCTGCGCGAAGGGCGAGCTCGCGGTCAGCGGCGCGGCGTAGTGCGGGCCGCCGCCGGTCGCGCCGCCGAGTGGGTACGTCGACGGGTTGAGGATGTCCCAGGCCCACAGCCTGCCGTCGCCGCCGAGGTAGACCTGGCCGCTGCAGCCGCCGCCGACCGGCATGCCGATACGTTGCAGCGCGTCGCCGGTGTACTCGGTCGGCTTGCTGCGGCGGGTCAGCGCCGCGACCGCGTCGGGGGTGAGGTTCTTGTCCGCCGGCACGACCACCAGGCCGTCTGGATCGAGCCCGAGGTCCGCGGCCGCGCTCGCCGGCGCGGCGAGCATGCCGACGCCGGCCATGCCCATGGCGAGGAAGGACCGCCGGGAGTGGCCGCTCGGTTGGCAGCACTCGCCGTCGGGACAACACTCGGATGCAGTCGTCATCGAACGCCTCCGGTAATCGATTACCCGACTACAGCGTAGGCATCGGAGGCAGGGGAATCCAGACCTTGACGCGCCGGGGGTGCGCGGGTTACGGGTGGGACACCGGCGGGCCGGGGTGGCTCGGCGTCTTGCCGGTGCTCACGAACTCGACGCGCTTGGCCACCGACACCGCCTGGTCCGCGTACCGCTCGAAGAACCGGGCCACCAGCGCGAGGCACGTCGCGGAGCGGACGCCGTGCGGCCAGCACTTCGCGGTGACCTGGCGCAGGACGTCCGCGTGCAGCGCGTCCATCTCGTGGTCGACCTCGTCCAGTTCCGCGAACCCGCCCGCGACCGGCTCGGCGAGCAGCTCCACCAACCGGTCGGCCATGCCCGCGGCGATCGAACCGAGGTCGATGAACGCCGGGCGCAGCTCGTCGGGCACCAGCGGGTCGGGGTGGTTGCGGCGACTCGTGCTCGCGATGTGCTCGGCGAGGTCGCCCATCCGCTCGAGCTTGTCCGCGCAGTAGATCGAGGACAGCACGGTGCGCAGGTCGCCGGCCACCGGCGCCTGCAGCGCGAGCATCTGCTGTGCCTGGTCCTCGCAGCGGTCGCGCAGCTTGTCCAGCTGGCTGTCCGCCGCGAGCACCCGTTCGGCCTGCGCGAGGTCGGCGGTCAGCATCGCCTCGGTGGCCTGCCGCATGGCCGCCGCCGCGAGCGTGGCCATCTCGCCGAGCAGCCCTCGCAGCTCGATCAGCTCGTTGTGGAACGTTGTCCGCATCGTCTCCGCCCTTCAGTCACCAGGTTACCGACCTCCTCGGCACCCGGGCCGGCCAGCCTGAGTTGGTAACGGGAGTGACCGGAATGGCGACGTAGGGTTTCGTGGAGACGACATACGCCCAGCTCATCGCGTTGTTCGCGGCGTGGCGGGACGAGCTCGACTCCGAACCTTTCGCCTACGAGAACGAGTGGGCGACCCGGCTCCGCGTCGTATGTCGCGCCCCCGTGACCGAGGCCGTGCTCCCGCGTCCCCGCCGGGGAGAGCCAGAGGTTTAGACCTGGGTACCCCCTTGCTGGTTCGGCCGGCCTCGGGGGGCCGGCCGACCAGCGCACCTCTTTCCGTGACGAGCTGCTCGATGCCGTCCAGGATTCTCGTCAGGCCGAACTCCAGGTCGGGGCCCGTCGGGCTCTCCGCGTACACGCCGCCCATCAGCATCTCGGCCAGCAGCGGGAAGCCGCGCTCGGCCAGGAGCGGGTACAGGAAACCGGCGATCTCCGTCGACTGGACCGCCGCGCGGGGGCTCGCGGCGAGGTCGTTCGCGAGGCTCGCGATGCTTCGCGCGTACGAGTCGAGCAGCGTCGCGCATGACAGCTGGTCGCCGGGGGGCAGGCCGCTGTCGGCCAGCGCGGTCAGCAGACTTTCCACCCACGCCACCAGGTTCGGGGTCACCGGCACGCCGGGGACCGGGAGGTCCACCAGCCACGGCCGGGACCGGTAGCGCGCGATGAGTGCGCGCGCCCACGCGGCCGCGCCGGCTCGCCAACTCGCCGGCAGGTCCGATGGCGGCGGGCCGGTGCCGGCGTCCATGAGCAACAGCATCAGCTCGTCCTTCGAGCTGACGTAGCGGTACAGCGCGTTCGGCGTGAGGTCGAGCTCGCGCGCGATCCTCGGCAGGGACAGCGCGTCGTAGCCGGCGCGGTCGGCACATGCCATGAAGGACCCCTTCATGTCTCTCAACGACATGAAGGGGTCCTTCATGGCACTACGCGGCATTGCGTGTAGTGCGGGTCTGCTTGCCGGCCACGCTGAGGACCAGCAGCGTGGCCGGTATCAGCACGCTGAAGGCCAGCGCGATCGTCAGCCCGATCGCCGCGCCGGTCGGGTAGTTCGCGAGATGCGTGGTGTGGAACAGGAAGTGCGGCAGTGTGAACACGAGGTTCGCGCCCAGCGCCACCTGGACGAGCCTGCGTTCCATCGTCACCGCCGCGACCACGAGGACCAGCACGTAGGCCAGCGTCAGCGCGCCGACATCCCGCATGAGGTGCTCGTTGTACGGCGGCAGCAGCGAGACCCATTGCACCGCGTAGAAGTTCCGCGGCAGGAACAGCTGGACGAGCCCGGCGAGGCCCTGTGTGACCGCGAGGAAGATCAGGCCGGCGCGGATCATGACGTGCCCCTCAGGTACTCGGCGAAGGTGATGGTGCCGTCCGCGTGGTCGGGGGCCAGGTGGCCGCCGTCGCGGTAGCCGCGGAACGTCTTTCCGGGCAGGCGCATTGGCAGCAGCGGCCGGCGTTTCCCGGTCGCGGTCAGGTAGTCCCTGGCCAGGTCCCGGAGGTCGCGGACCTCCGGACCGCCGAAGTCGTCGACCCTGCCCCGCGGTCCGGCGGCGACCAGCTCGACGAGCCGGGCGGCGACGTCCCGCACGTCGACCGGCTGGACCTTGATCGCCGGGACCGGCATGACGGGGAGCTTCGCGGCGCCGGCGCACAGTGCGCGGACGAGGTCGTGGAACTGGGTGGCGCGCAGGATCGTGTGCGGCACGCGTTCGACGACCCGCTCGGCGGCCAGCTTCCCCCGGTAGTAGCCCGTCGGCACCCGGTCGACCCCGACGATGGAGACGAAGACGAGGTGCGCGGCGTGCGGCGCGGCGTCGACAAGGCGTTCGGTGGCGGCCAAGTCGCGATGGCCGCGCTGCGTGGTGGCGAGGTGGACGATCGTCTCCGTGCCGGCCAGCGCCTGCTCGAGGCCGTGCCCGGTGACGAGATCGGCGACGACGTGGTGGTCGCCGGCGCGGCGGCTCATGACTCGTAGCGGGTGGCCGGCCTCGGTGAGGCTTCGTGCCACCGCGCGGCCCAGCGTGCCGGTGCCGCCGGTGATCAGGATCGGTGCCATCGGGGTCCTTTCTTTCGACCCGTCAGGAACCGGTGAGGCCTCCGGAATGTGACAGCGTCCGCGCCACGAACCGCAGTTTCTCCGGGTTCGCGATGACGTGCAGCTCCGAGATCCGGTCGTCCTCAATGGTCAGGGCCACCACGCCCAGCAGCGTGCCCGCCGTGGTGACCAGGACGGCGGTGCCGCCGTTGACCTCGGCGAACGTGACGTCCAGCGTGTCCGGGATCTTGCGGAAGCCGCCGGCCAGGTAGCGGGCGACGCGGTCCCGGCCGACGACCGAGCGGCGTGCGGCGGCGACGTGCCCGCCGCCGTCTGTGTGGGACGTCACGTCGTCTGCCAGCACCGCTTCCAGGCCGCGCAGGTCGCCGGTCGAGGCCGCGGCCAGGAAGCGGGCCGCCAGCCGTTCGCGTTGTTCGCGGTCCGGTTGGAACCGCGGCCGGCGGTCGGCCAGGTGGTGGGTCGCTCGCCGGTACAGCTGGCGGCAGTTCGCCTCCGACAGGTCCATGACCTCCGCGATCTCCCGGTGCCCGTACCCGAACGCCGCGCGCAGCACGAACACCGCGCGCTCGGCCGGGGTCAGGCGCTCCAGCAGCACCAGCACCGCGAACGACACGGAGTCCCGCTGCTCGACGGTGTCGAGCGGGCCGAGCGCGTCGGTCAGCACCGGCTCCGGCAGCCACGGGCCGACGTAGCGCTCACGCGTCGTGCGAGCGGCCGTCAGCCGGTTCAGGCACAGGTTCGTGACGATCTTCGCGAGCCATGCGTTCGGGTGCTCGATCGCCGCGCGGTCGGCCCGGTCCCAGCGCAGGTAGGCGTCCTGTACCACGTCCTCGGCCTCCTCGGCCGAGCCGAGCAGCCGGTAGGCGAGCCCGAACAGCCGGCCCCGCCGAACCTCGAACTCCGCGACCGGTGCCACGCCGTCAGTGTGCCAGTCAGCAGGTCGTGGGCAGCAGGGTGAACGCGCTGCACGTGTCCTGCCGGTACGGCGGCGCCTGCCACTGCGCTGGCGTCAGCACCCGGGACACGTCGTAGGGCATGAACGTCCACGGACCGACGTAGGTGTTGTCGTGCCACGTGTTGTCCTGCTCGAACGTGATCGCCTGCTGCACGACCGCCGCCTGGTACGGCGACCACTCCGGGTAGGTGCCCCAGTTCGACAGCACGGCCATGCGCCCGCAGCCCGTTGCGCAGCCGAGCGCGGCCGGGTCGAACCTGAACGTGTTGTCGTGGACGTCGACGCGCTGGGTCCGCCAGCGGCAGTCGTCGCGCAGCGGCGCCACCGCGATGCCCGGCTGCACACACCGCTTCTGGTCGGCCACGAGCTTCGTGCAGGTGCCGAACGACGTGTTCGCCGGGCTGTTGCAGAAGCGGTCCGCGTTCTCCCACAACGTGATCCCCGACCAGTTGTCCTCGAACGTGTTGTCGTGGATGTCGATCCGGTCGGTGCGTGCCGGCACGCGCGGCTCGCCGCCCGCCTCCGACAGGTAGATCGCGGCCACCGGGAAGTTGTCGCCGCGCGCGGCGAACGCCTTGCCCTGCACCAGTGTGTTGCGCCGGAAGATGTTGTCGCGCACCTCCAGGTTGTAGCTGATCTCGTAGAACAACCCCTCCGCGTCGTTGTCCTCGACCAGGTTGTGCTCGACGAGGAAGTCGTTGTTGTTGGTGTCGGCCCAAAGCCCGGCGCCCCGGTTGTCGTGCACCCAGTTGTCGCGGACGTCGGCGCCGTCGACCGCCCAGAACTTCACGCCGCCCGTGCAGCCGCAGCCCGGCGACTGCGCCTCCCAGTCGTCGGTGTTGTTGCCGACGATCTCGTTGCCCTCCAGCACGAGGTCGGTGAGGTCGCCGTCCTTGTACGCGTTCATGCCGTACTGGCCGTTGTCGCGCAGGCAGTTCCCACGCACCTGCTGCCGCGCGCCCGCCATCAGGCCCGCGCCCTTGTTGCGCTGGATCGTGTTGTGCTCGATGACCCAGCCGTCGCCCGAGTCGTGGTTGACCACCCCCTGGTCGCGCGGGGCGACGAAGCCCTGCACGGTCAGGTCGCGGATCACCACGTCGGCGGCGTCGCCGGTGAACGCGTACCGGTTGCGGCCGCGGCCGTCGAGCACCGCGCCGGGCGCGCCGAGGTAGACGTTGCCGTCCTTGGGCATCACCTGTCCGTACTCGTCGGTGCCGAGGGTGTGTGTGCCCGGCCGCAGCCAGAACGTGGTGCCGCGCGGGTGCTCCGAGGTCTTTTGCTGGACGTCGTTGTCGACCGGCTCGACGACCACGGCGCCGGCGGGCGGCGTCGGGTACGCCGCGGCGATCCGGTCGCAGACGGCCCATTCGCCGGGCTGGTCCCGCTGGGCCGCCGCGGCGCCGGCCACTGCGGACAGTCCGGAAAGGACGATGGCAGCCGCCAGCACGAGAGTCCCGACGCGTCCAGGCAGCGGTTTTGTGTTCACCCGGGCATTATGTGCAGACACCCCGACAAGATCGACTGTGGAGAGTCATGCTTCGGATCGACCGCGACCACACCGGTGACGTTCGCCTCACGTTCGTGTTGCAACCAGACGCCCCGAATGGGCGAGTGAGTGTGGTCGGCGACTTCAACGAGTGGCGGCCGGGTACCCACGAGCTCCGTCCGCGCAGCAACGGCACCCGATCGGTTGCCGTGACGGTGCCGGACGGCACCCCCGTGCGGTTCCGCTACCTCGGCGAGGGCGGCCACTGGTGCAACGAGACCGAGCACCCGGAAGTGCGCCAGGACGGCCAGGACAGCGTCATCGTCGCGATCCCGCCGGCCCGTCGCCCGCGCTGAGCCGTTTATCGTGTGCGCATGTACGCACCCGTGTCGCCGGACCAGTGGCGTGAGCTCCCGCCGGAGGACCGGGTCACGGCCGCGGTCGACTCGCTCCGGATGCTGGCCGACCCGACGCGGCTGCGCATGCTGTGGCTGCTGTGCGGCGCGGAGTACGACGTGACGACGCTCGCGGCGGCGGTCGGCATCGCCCGGCCGGCGGTGTCGCAACACCTCGCGAAGCTGCGGCTCGCCGGCCTGGTCACGACCCGTCGGGACGGCCGGCGCGCCGTGTACCGGGCGCGTGGCGCCCACGTGCCGACGATGCTCAGCGAGGCACTCGAAGCCGCCCACCACCGGGTCGCGAACCTCCCGGACCACGAGTAGCTAGCCAGGCGGGTGGGCGTGGATCGTCGCGTGGGTGAGTTCCGGGAGGGCGTGGCCGAGCGCGTGTTCCGCCTCGTGGGCGATGGTGTGCGCGGCGACGAGTGACAGGTCGCCGGCCACCTCCACCTCGGCTTCGGCCGTCAGCCGGTGACCTACCCACCGCATGCGCAGCGATCCGGAGCCGATGACGCCGGGGGTCGAGCGCAGCGCCTGCTCCGCGCGGTCCACCAGCGCGGGGTCGACCGCGTCGAGCAGGCGGCCGAGCACCTCCCGCGACGCGCTGACCAGCACCCAGCCGATCGCCGCCGCGATGCCGAGGCCCACCAGCGGGTCCACCCACGACCAGCCGAGCGCGGCGCCGCCCGCGGCCGCCACCACCGCGAGGCTGGTGAAGCCGTCGGTGCGTGCGTGCAACCCGTCCGCCACCAGCGCCGCCGACCCGATCTCGCGGCCGACGCGGATCCGGTACCGGGCAACGCATTCGTTGCCGACGAAGCCGACCACGCCCGCCAGCGCGAGCCACAGCACCCCGGTCACCGGACGGGGCGCCATCAGCCGCGCGACCGCCTGCCAGCCCGCGAACACCGCGGACGCCGCGATCACCGCCAGGATCAGCAGACCGGCCAGGTCCTCGGCGCGCCCGAACCCGTACGTGAACCGGCGCGACGCCGCCCGCCGGCCGAGCAGGAACGCCACCCCGAGCGGCACGGCGGTCAACGCGTCGGCCACGTTGTGCAACGTGTCGCCCAGCAGTGCGACCGAACCCGTCACCCCGACGAGTACGGCCTGCGCCGCCGCCGTCACGGCGAGCACCGCGAACGACACCCACAGGGCGCGCAGCCCGCGTTGGCTGGCCGGCAGCGCGTGCGTATGACCGTGTCCGTGTCCCATGTGGCCACGATATGTGCTCATGTGCGCACGCGACAACGGTGCAACAGCAACTCACTGGCCACTGTGATCGTCGCCGGGACCGCCATTGCCCGCTGATCGGCGGATTGACCTGGCATTCCCCGCGCGCCAAGGTGAATGTGGCCGGACAGAGGAGTCGCCATGCGCCGCAGTCGCGTTTTCGGGTCTATCGCCGCGGTGCTGGTCGTCGCGGCGCTCGGGGTGCCGACCACGCCAGTGGCGGCGGCCGCGCCGGACGTCACCGCGCTCGACGGCGCGTGCGTCGCACTCCGCGCGCCCAACGGGAAGCACGTGGTGCGCAACGCCCTCGGCGGCTACCAGGCGACCGGCGCCGCCGCGACGCAGCCGTTCCGCCTGCAGGAGACCGGCGCGGCGAGCTACCTGTTCTACGGCACCGGCGAAGACTTCCTCGGACAGGGCCTCGGCACGCTCGGCGTGCTGTCCGCGCGGGCGGCGGGCGCGGACACCGACTGGCGGCTCACCGCGGCCGGCGACGCGGTCACGATCACCGCGGTGTCGGCCGACCGTCAGCTCGCCGTGGACCCGATCCTCCAGACGCTCGCGTTGCGTGCCACCGCGACCAGCTTCACGCTCGTGCCGACGACCGGCTGCGCGACCGCGCCGGAGGCGGAGCTGAACGTCACCGGCGAGCCGTTCACCGGCACCACCGCGAACGGGGAGGTGCGTGGGCTCGCCGACCTGCACAGCCACCTGACCGCGTACGAGTTCATCGGCGGCGACATCCACTGTGGACAGCCGTGGAGCCAGTACGGCATCACGAACGCGCTCGTCGACTGCCCCGACCACGAGCCGAACGGCCTCGGCGCGTGGTGGGAGAACCTCGCGGGCGGCGGCTACCCGACGTTCACGCACGAGACCAAGGGCTGGCCGACGTTCAAGGACTGGCCCAAGCACAACTCGTTCACCCACGAGGGCACCTACTACAAGTGGGTCGAACGTGCGTGGCGCGGCGGACTTCGGTTGTACACCAACCTGTTCGTCAACAACGCCGCCCTGTGCGAGATCTACCCGCTGAAGTCCAACCCCTGCGAGGACATGGCGTCGATCCGGTTGCAGGCGCAGCGGATCTACCAGCTGCAGGAGTTCATCGACAACGAGAACGGCGGACCCGGCCAGGGCTGGTTCCGGATCGTGCGCGACCCGGTGGAGGCGCGGTCGGTCATCGAGCAGGGCAAGCTCGCGGTCGTGCTCGGGGTCGAGGTGTCGCAGCCGTTCGGGTGCGGGATCCGCGACGGGGTGGCGCAGTGCGACCAGGCGGACATCGACGCGGGCCTCGACGAGCTGTACGACCTCGGCGTGCGGCGGATGTTCGTGTGCCACAAGTTCGACAACGCGCTGTGCGGCGTCCGGTTCGACGGCGGCACCGCCGGGGTCGTGATCAACGCGGCGAACTTCTACTCCACCGGCCGGTTCTGGCAGGCCGAGACGTGCACCGGGCCGGCGCACGACAACACGATCTCGGTCGAGGGTGGGGCGTTGACCGGGCCGCTGACCGCGTTGCTGCCGCCGGGCGTGACGCTGCCGGTGTACCCGAGCGCGCCGCACTGCAACGTGAACGGGCTGACCGACCTCGGCGCGTACGCCATGCGGGGCATGATGGACCGCGGCATTCTCATCGACATCGACCACATGAGCCAGAAGGCGAGTGGGCAGGCGCTGGACCTGTTGGAGGAGAACAACTATCCGGGTGTGGTGTCGAGTCACTCGTGGCTCGACCCGAGCTACTACCCGCGGATCTACTCACTCGGCGGCGTCGCGGTGCCCTACGGGTTCGGCACCGAGCAGTTCCTCGGCGAGTGGCGCTCGATGAAGGCCGTCGCCGACCCGCGCTACCCGTTCGGGTTCGGCGCCGGGTTCGACACCAACGGCTTCGGGCACCAGCCGCCGCCGCGACCGGGCAGCGCCGTGCAGTACCCGTTCCAGACGTTCGACGGCGGGTCCACTGTGGACAAGCAGCGGACCGGGCAGCGGGTCTACGACGTCAACGTGGACGGCTTCGCGCACTACGGGATGCTGCCCGACTGGCTGCAGGACCTGAGACTGGTCGCCGGTCCGGACGGGGACGCGATCGTCGACGACATGAGTCGCGGCGCGGAGGTCTACCTGCAGACCTGGAGCCGGGCCGCGACATGAGCCACAGGCGGTCCGCCGGCTGCTAGGTGTCGTTTCGGTGGTGCGGCCTGCGGGTATCGCAGAAGACATGGCAGTGGCGACTCACACCGAGACCGAACGCAAGTACGAGACCGGCGCCGGCGCCGACCTGCCGGCGCTGCACGAGATCCCCGGGGTGGCCGAGGTGACCGGGCCGAAGGCGGCGACGCTGGAGGCGATCTACTTCGACACGGCCGACCTGCGGCTGGCCCGGCACGGCGCGACACTGCGCCGGCGCACCGGCGGGGACGACGCGGGCTGGCACCTCAAGGTGCCCGTCGGCGGCGACTCGCGGGCCGAGCTGCGGCTGCCGCTCGAGGCGGCGTCGACCAACGCGCCGCCCGCGGCGCTCGCCGACCTGACACTGGGGATGGCCAGGGGCGCGGAGATCCGCCCGGTGGCCACCGTCAAGACCGCTCGTGACGTCTGGCAGCTGTTCGGGCGCAAGGGAAAGCTGCTCGCTGAGGTGACCGACGACCGGGTGTCGGCGACCCGCCTCGGTGACTCGCCGACGGTGGACTCCTGGCGGGAGCTGGAGGTCGAGCTGGCCGACGGGGACACCGACGTGTTGGACCGCGCGGAGAAGATGTTGCGGGCCGCGGGGGTGCGGCGCGCGAAGCACGCGTCGAAGCTGGCGCGGGTGCTGCCCGTCCCGCCTGACCGCGTCGAGCGCCCGGGCCGCAAGGCGACCGCGGGCGATGCTGTGCTGGCCTACCTGCGCGGGCAGTACGACGTGATCGTCCACCAGGACCTGCGGGTGCGCCAGGACGCGGCGGACTCGGTGCACCAGCTGCGGGTCGCGGTGCGGCGGCTGCGCAGCGCGCTGCGGGTCTACGACCGGGTCGTCGACGGCGCCCGCACCGAGCGGGTGCGCGACGAGCTGCGGTGGCTCGGCAGGCGGCTCGCCGACGCGCGGGACCTGGAGGTGCAGCACGCCCATTTTCGCGCCGCGCTCGCCGCGCTGCCGGCCGAGCTCGTCGTCGGCCCGGTGTCCGCGCGGCTGACCCGGCACTTCGGCCCCGCAGAGGCCGCGGCCCGCCGGGCCGCGCTGAAGACGTTGCGGGACAAGCGGTACCGGCGACTGCTCGACGAGCTGGACCGGCTGCTGTCCGACCCGCCGCTGACCGAGCGCGCCGGGCGCCCGGCACGCAAGGAGCTGGCCAAGCACGTGCGGCGCGCGTACCGCAAGACCGACCGCCGCGTGCGCGCCGCGACGACCGACGCCGAGCTGCACCGGGCGCGGAAGGCGGCGAAGCGTTACCGGTACGCGCTCGAGGTGGCCGAGCCGGTGGTCGGCAAGAAGGCGAAGAAGGCGCGCAAGCGGGCGAAGGAGTTCACGCGGCTGCTCGGCGAGCACCAGGACGGCGTCGTCGCGCGGCCGGTACTGCGGGAGCAGGGGATGCGGTCGCACCTCGCCGGTGAGAACGGGTTCACGTTCGGCGTGCTGTACGAGCAGGAGCGGGCGCGGTGCGACGAGGTCGAGCGGAAGTACCTCTCGCGCTGGCGTCGGGTGCCGAGCTGACCGCGGACCGATGAGTTCCGGTCGGGTCGTCGGTATGTCCCGTCGACCAACCGGCACCGGGCCGGTTCGGACCCGAACGGAGTGGGTCGTGACCGCCTCGACCACAGCCAGTCCCACCAGCTCAACCGTCGACAGCCGCCGCTGGTGGTTGCTCGCCGTCCTGTTGCTCGGCCAGTTCATGGGCCTCGTCGACGTGTTCATCGTGAACGTCGCCGTGCCCGCCATCGGCGCCGACCTGCACGCCTCCGGCGCGACGCTGCAGCTCGTCGTCGCCGGGTACACCGTGGCCTACGCCATGCTCCTGATCACCGGTGCGCGCCTCGGCGCGGTGCTCGGCAGGCGCACGATGTACCTGACCGGCGCCACGATCTTCACGCTCGCGTCGCTCGGCTGCGGGCTCGCGCCGACCGGCGTGACCCTCATCGCGCTGCGGTGCGTCCAGGGCGCGGGCGCGGCGCTGATGATCCCGCAGATCATGAGCGTCATCCAGACCCGTTTCACCGGCGCGGACCGCGCGAAGGCGCTGTCCGCGTTCGGCGCCGTCCTGTCGGTCGGCGCGGTCGCCGGGCTGGTGCTCGGCGGCGTCATCGTCAACGCCGACCTGTTCGGGCTGTCCTGGCGGCCGGCGTTCCTCGTCAACGTGCCCATCGGTCTGCTGCTGGTGACCGCCGTGCCGAGGGTGATGCCGGCCGACCCGCCGCGCGGCCGGCCGCGGCTCGACGTCGCGGGCTTGGTGACCGCGATGCTGGCCGTGCTGCTCGTCGTCCTGCCGCTCACGCTGGGCCGCGAGCTGGGCTGGCCGGTGTGGACGTTCGCCGCGCTCGCCGTCGGGATCGTGCTGGCCGGCGTGTTCGTCCTGGTCGAGCGCCGGGTCGCCGCGCCGCTGCTGAACCTGGCCGTGTTCCGCGCGCCCGGGTTCGGGCTCGGGGCGACCACGCTGGTGCTGATGCAGATCGCGTACGGCGGCTTCCTGTTCATCTTCACGCTGCACCTGGAGTCCGGCCTCGGCGACGGCGCGCTGCGGACCGGCATGACCTACGTGCCGCTGTCGGTCGCGTTCGGGCTGGTCGGGTTCTTCTGGCGGCGGCTGCCCGTGCGGGTCCAGCCCTACGTCGGGTCGGCCGGGCTGGTGTGTTGCGCGCTCGGGTACCTCGGCCTCGCGGTCGCGATGGCGGGCGGCGGCCACGGCGGGGCGCTCGCCGCGGTCAGCCTGGTCGTCGCGGGGGTCGGCATGGGGCTGTCGGCGAGCCCGCTGTTGACCCAGTCGCTGCTGCGGATGCCGCCGGCGCGCGCGGGCGACGCGAGCGGCGTGCTCACCACGACCATGCAGCTCGGCCAGGTCACCGGCGTCGCGGGCGTCGGCACGCTGTTCCTGTCGCTGCGTGGCGCGGACCCGGTCGCGGGCGGGCCGGGCGCGCTGTCGACCGCGTGCCTGTGGCTGGTCGTGCTCTCGGCGGCCGGCGCGGTCGCCGGCGCCGCGCTCACCCGGTCGCTCAAAGGGGGTGACCAGGCAGAACGGTGAAATGTAGTGCCAACTTAGGGTCGTGGCCGATGATCGGCTCGGGCGCGCCGAGGCCCTGGGGGTGCCTCGGCGCGCCCGTTTCTGTCGGACCCCCGTGGCAGAGTCCCCGCCATGTCGACGAACTTCGCCGAGCCGGCGCCGATGACCGACGCGGGTCGGCACCGGCCGCTGCTCGAGTCGCTGCCCGGCGGTGTGGCCGCGCTGGCCGCCGTCGGGCACGGCCTGATGATCCACGAGCACCTGGCGTCCGCGTACGGCGTGACGTACTCGGCGACCGAGCGGATGAGCGTGCACCTCCGGCCGGTGGCACGGTTACTCGACCGGATCGTGTCGGCGTCGCCGCGGCCGTTTGGCCGAGCGGCGGGCACCGGAGGAGCGGGTGGCGGCGAACTGCCGGCAGTTCACCGTGCTGATGGTGTCGGCCCTGCGGGCGCGGGGCGTGCCGGCGCGCGCGAGGTGCGGGTTCGGCGGGTACTTCTCCTCGACCGGGTTCTTCGAGGACCACTGGGTGTGCGAGTACTGGACCGGCGACCGCTGGCGGCTGGTGGACGCGCAGATCGACGACCGGCAGCTGACCATGTTCCCGATCGACTTCGACGTCACCAACGTGCTGCGCGACCGGTTCGTCGTGGGCGGCGCGGCATGGCAGGCGTGCCGGTCCGGCGCCGCCGAACCCGCGTCGTTCGGGCTGAGTTTCACGAACGAGTCCGGCGCGTGGTGGGTCGCGGCGAACCTGATGCGCGACGCGGCGGCGCTGACCAAGGTCGAGCTGCTGCCGTGGGACGAGTGGGGCGCCATGCCGGAGCCGGACGCGGCGGTCGACGAGCACGCGGAGCTGTTCGACCGGCTGGCCGAGGCCACCCTGTCACCGGACCTCGCCGGACTGGCCGAGCTGATGACCGACCCGCGATTACGCGTCCCGGCCATGGTGCGCAACGCCCCACTCGGCCGCGACGAGGCACTCTGAGCGGTTGAGGCTCGGCCTGCCGCGGCGGGCTGTTGTTCATGTCCGCTGTTCGGTGGGCCGATCGTGGTCGGCTCGCCGCGCGTCGTACTCGGCCTCTTCCCTGTCGGCCAGCGCGTCCATCTCGGCGAGTGCGGCATTGCCCAAAGCGAGGAACGTCCGCAGCGCGTCGGACTGGAAGTACAGCTCGAACGGCTGCGTCTCGCCGCTGACGTTGACGAACACGTCGTCGCTGCCCTGCACGTTGTAGGCGATGTCGCATCCCTCGTGGATGGCGACCGACGAGTTGATGATCAAGGTGCCGTACATGGTGTTCTCCTTGCTCAGTACGGTTGCTAGTTAGCAAGGTAATATGAACAGTAGCTAGGATCCTAGTCACAACACTAGCTCGTTCGGGTGATCTGACAGGTCACCCCAGGTGACTGCCGGGCAGGATGGGCGCACCTCTTGCGACGAAACCCCGAAAAGGAGGCATGGTGGCCAAGCGAGGCGACCCCTCGGCACTGCGCTGGCTCATCGGTGTGGAGCTGTCGAACTACCGAAGAGAGTCCGGTGTCTCCCAGGCCGAGGCGGGCAAGGCGGCTGGCGTCTCGTCCGGCATGGTCGGCCACTTCGAAGCCGGGCGGTACTTCCCGGCGCCGGAGCAGATCGCGAGCATGCTGGAGGTGTACGGCGCGCCGGCCTACGACATCGAACGGCTGTCGGCGTTGGCCGGCCGCGCGGACCAAAGCAGTTGGTTGGCGCGCTGGAACGACGTCATGCCGGACTGGCTGCGGACCTACATCGGTTTGGAGGGCCTGGCCTCCCACGTCGTCACCTACTCACCGCTCGTGTTGCACGCGCTGGTGCAGACCAAGGAGTACTCGGCGGGAGTCACCTCGCCGAGCGCCCGTGTCCGACTGGACCAGCAGGAGCGGCTCGTCGGCCTACGTATGGAACGTCAGCGCAGGTTGTTCAACGACGACCGGCCGCTGCACTTCACGGCGGTCATCGAGGAGTCGGTGCTCGACCGTCCGATCGGTGGTGCGCAGGCGGCGGCGACCATGCGCGGTCAGCTCGCGCATCTGGTCGAGATGGCGGGCCGTCCCAACGTCGACGTTCTGATCTTGCCGACCGCGGTCGGTCGTCACGACGGCCTCGAAGGTCGGTTCACGATCCTGCATTTCCACGACGCCGACGGCCGTCCGCAGGCGGGATCCATCGGCTACGTCGAGATCCCCGACGACGCGGTTTACCTTCAAGATCAGAACCAGGTCGCGAAGTACAATGCGAGTGTGGATTTGCTCCGTGCCGTGGCATTGCCGCAATCGGAGTCCGTGGCCGCCATCGAGTCCCGGCTGGCCGCGCTCGCATGATCTTGGAAGGAACGAGCCGATGGGTACCGCGCCGCGTTCGGCTAACTGGCGGAAGTCGAGTTTCAGCAGCAACGGCTCCGACTGCGTGGAGCTGGCCACCGATGGTGCGACCTGGGGTGCCGTCCGGGACAGCAAGAACCCGGAGGGCGGCCAGCTGACGGTGGCGGCCGAGCAGTTCCGTTCGCTGGTGCGCGTCGTCAAGAGCTAGCTCGTGCGCGGAGCGTGGACTGCTCCTACCGTGACGGCATGACCTTGGTGAACTCCGGTGGCCGCCGCGACTCCGGGCGGGCCTACCTCTCGGTGAACCCCGTCTTCCTTGCCGAGCCCGTCGACGTGCCACGGCACTCGATGCCGGCCGGCTCGCTCGATCCGGACGTCGCGTACCAGATCGTGCACGACGAGCTGATGCTCGACGGCAACGCGCGGCTGAACCTGGCCACGTTCGTCACCACCTGGATGGAGCCGACGGCCGCGACGCTCATGGCCGAGTGCTTCGACAAGAACATGATCGACAAGGACGAGTACCCGAGGACGGCGGCACTGGAGGAGCGGTGCGTCCGGATGCTCGCCGAGCTGTGGCACGCGCCCGCCGCTGACACGGCCGTCGGCTGTTCCACCACGGGGTCGAGCGAGGCGTGCATGCTCGCCGGGCTCGCCTTGAAACGGCGGTGGCAGCACGCGCGGCGGGCGGCGGGCCGGAGCACCGACCGGCCGAACATCGTGATGGGCGCGAACGTCCAGATCTGCTGGGAGAAGTTCGCGAACTACTGGGACGTCGAGGCCAGGGTCGTGCCGATGGCGGGGGACCGGTTCCACCTCGACGCCGACGAGGCGGTGGCGCACTGCGACGAGAACACGATCGGTGTCGTCGCCGTGCTGGGGTCCACGTTCGACGGCAGCTACGAACCCGTGCGGGAGATCTGCGCGGCGCTCGACGAGCACCACCCGCACGTCCCGGTGCACGTCGACGGCGCGTCCGGCGCCATGATCGCGCCGTTCTGCGACCCCGACCTCGAGTGGGACTTCCGCCTGGAGCGGGTCGCGTCGATCAACACCTCCGGCCACAAGTACGGCCTCGTCTACCCGGGCGTCGGCTGGGTCGTCTGGCGCGACTCCGCCGCCCTGCCAGAGGATCTCGTCTTCCACGTGAACTATCTCGGCGGCGACATGCCGACGTTCGCGCTCAACTTCTCCCGCCCCGGCGCGCAGGTCGTCGCGCAGTACTACACGTTCCTGCGCCTCGGGTTCGACGGCTACCGGCGCGTGCAGCAGTACTGCCGCGACGTGGCCACCGGGCTGGCGGATCGCATCGCCGAGCTAGGCCCGTTCCGGCTCCTCACCCGGGGCGACGAGCTGCCGGTCTTCGCGTTCACGCTCGCCGACGACGTCACCGGCTACTCGGTGTTCGACGTCTCCGCGCACCTGCGCGAGGCCGGCTGGCTCGTGCCCGCCTACACCTTCCCCGAGGACCGCACCGACCTGTCCGTGCTGCGGGTCGTGGTCCGCAACGGCATGACCCACGACCTCGCCGACCTGTTCTTCGACGGCCTGCGCCGGGCCGTCGAGCAGCTCGAACGGCAGCGGGAGCCGTTGCGCGGCAAGGAGGCCAGCTCCTTCTCACACGGCGCGCACGGATAAGGGCCCGCTTCGGTTGGTTCCGGGTCGAGCCCGACGTCGCGCGGGTGACCCTGACCCAGGGCGGCGTGACGGTCGACGGCGTGATCGCCAACGGCACGTACATCGCGCGCATCGTGCGCCCGACCGACTGGGTCATCCCGGACCATCGGGACCCGCCGGTCGTGCGCGCGTACGACAAGGACGGCAAGCTGATCGGCGAGGCCGGCCACTAGCCGCCCACACCGTCCATCTGGGACACTCGAAGCCGGCGCCCCGCTCTGTCGGGGCGCCCGCTTCGTTACTTCCCCATCGTGCGGCTTTCCCTGCCCGCACAAGTGCTTTTGGGTTTCCTGATCGGTCGTCGACGGCTGCTTACCGTGAGTGCACGTCGACCCCCAAGGGAGTAAAAGATGCCCAGTGTGGACGAGCTGTGGGCGTGGTTGCAGACGCCCGTGCAGGAGCTCGTGAGCTACAGAGCCGACAACCCCGACAAGACATGGGAAGAACATCGGGCGTACTTCGTCGAACGGTTGGGGCTGTCCGACCCGTCCGCCCACCCGCTCGTCGAGGAGCTGGTCCGCTACCTCGACGAGCTGCCGGACGACGAGCGCGCGGAGCTGCTCCAGGACACGAGCCGGCTCGAGCCGGTGGTGCTCGAGGTCGTCGAGCGGCACGCCGTCGAGGACGCGCCAACAGACGCGGCCGAGCCCTACGACGAAGCCGCCTGGCAGGCGTTCCTCGTCGAGAACGGCGCCCGGTGGAACGGCGCGGACGACGCGTGGCCCGCGTTCCGGGAGTGGTTCGCCTACTACGCCACCGAATCGGGCCTCGGCCAGCCGGCGACCGCGCTGCTGGACTACCTCGACCCCCAGTCCGCGTCAGAGCGGATCGCGACCCTGGCCCAGTACGGCGTCGTCATCGCGGCCGCCGACGCGGCGGAGGCGCCCGCCGAGGAGGCGGCCGAGCCGCTGCGGCTGAGCGACGAGGACGTGGCCGCCCTGCTCGCGGAGGACGCGGACTTCGCCGACATCCCGGAGGAGCGCCGCCGGGAGCTGATCGCCCAGATCGTCGACGGCACCTGACCCGACCGACACGAAAGGATTCGCTGAGATGGATCTCGAAGGCCAGCGTGAGCAGCAGTACCTCGACAAAGTCATGCTCCAGCTGACGGAGCGGTTCGGGGCCGCCCGCCTCCCGAAGAAGGTGAAGCGCCAGGAGGCGCCGTTCGACGCGGAGAACAACCCGACGCGCGGTGACATCGAGAACGCCGACGGTGTCGCCGACGCGCCCGTGCGCCTGAACTCCGGGTGGTACGACCTGACGGAGGAGGATGGGGGCTTCACGCCGGTCGCCAGCGTCAAGTACCTGTGGGTCATCCGCGAAGACGGCAACCTGATCCTCGGCGTCGAGGACCCCAGCAAGGCGCCAGAGGCGTTCGGCATCGATCTGGCGACCCTGGACCAGGACGCCAAGGGCGCCATCGAAGGGCTCGGACACCCGACCCTGGCCGCGAAGTTCGGCAAGGGCGGGGTGCTGCAGCCGGGCGGGGGCCGGATCGGCGGCGAGCTGTTCGCCGCCGCCGGCGGCGGGTGGGCGATCAACGACCACTCCGGCCGCTACGGTGGCGGTCGCCCCGACCCGAAGGGACTGCTCGCCGAGGCCGCCAAGGAGTTCGCTCGGCTCGGCATCCCCATCGCCTTCATCCAGTCCAAGGCGACTGCCGAGAACGGCGGCACCGACGACCAGGAGGTCGCGCTCGTCGGTCAGTAGTGCGTGGCGCTCGGGGTGCGGCGTCGTCGCGCACCCCGAGCGACCCGCTGCTCAGTTGACACAGGGCACCCCGCCCGCGGTGATCGGCGTTTCCGTCTCCTGCGCCATCTTCCGCACCACCACCGTGCGGTCGGGCGGCGTTCCGGTGTCCACAGTGGACGGCGGTGGGCCGTTCAGCAGGCCCTGCACGAACGCCCGCACCTGCGCCGGGTCCACCTCCACCGCGCTGCCGTCGTTCGGGGTCGGCAGGTTGATGCGGCCCGTGGGGATGGTCGAGAACTCGATGTGGTCGCCGGTCAGCCCGGCCACCTGCGACGCGAAGCTCAGCACGTCCCAGTTCTTGTCCAGCACCACCGCCTTGGTCAGCGCGTCGACCAGGTCGCTGATCCGGCCGGGGTCGGTCAGTGTGCCCGAGCTGAACAGCTGGTTCGCCAGCCCCGCGAGGAAAGCCTGCTGCCGCCGCACCCGGTCCAGGTCGCCGTTGGGCAGTCCGTGCCGCTGCCGCACGAACTTCAGCGCGTCCACGCCCTGCAGCGTCTGCGGCCCGGCGGCGAAGTCGGCGCCCGAGTAATTGTCGTGCACGGGCGCGTTCAGGCACACCGGCACGCCGCCGACCGCCTTCGTGATCTCGCTGAAGCCGAACAGGTTGATCTCCGCGTAGTGGTCGATCGTCAACCCGGTCAACGCGTTCACCGTCGCGATGAGGTTCCTGCGACCGGCGGTGACCGACTCGCGCTCGACCGTCGCGTCGTCGGCGCCGTTCGCGCGCAGGTCGTTGGCGGCCGACACCTTCGCCCGCGAGTACGCGGAGTTCAGCTTGTGCGTGCCGAACCCGCCCGCGAGGTCCACATAGGAGTCCCGGGGCAGCGACACGGCGAACGCCTTCGCCGCCGGGTCGGCCGGGATGTGCACCACCATCATCGTGTCGGTGTTCTGCTCGCCGTTCGAGTCGCCGGCCCGCAGCGCGTCGAGCACCTCGCGCGGCAGCGGGTTGCCCTGCGCGTCGGTGCGGCTGTCCAGGCCCACCAACAGGATCGTCTGCTCGGTGCGGGGCAGGTCCCGCGCGGAGGGCGGCTGCTCCCCGCCGACGATGACGTCGTCGCGGACCACGTTGTCGGCCGCGGAGCGGTAGGTGACCCAGCCGAAGCCGATCGCCGCCAGCAGCGCCGCCGAGACGAGCGCGACGAGCGTGCGACCGAGGAAGGCCAGCACTCGAGGTCCGGGCATGGTGCTCATCTCAGGTAGTCCGTCAGCATCGCCACCCCCGTGATCGGTCTCGACTCCGACGCTATGGACGGAATGCGCACAGCCGACGGCGGCCGTGTAACAACCGCCCGGCGGCTGTGCCCCGGCCGCGTAACAGCGCGGGGGAGACCGGTGGCCGAGCCGGTCCGGACGTGATCTGCTGTCGGAGGACAGGTCGGACGGGACCGGGAGGGGGAGCGATGCGGCGGGCACTGGCGCTGCTGTGCGGCCTCGTCCTGTGCGGAGCCGCCGGCTGCGCGACCGCGGGCGGTGTCGAGGTCGAGGGCCGGGCGGGCCAGGTGTCGCCGCCCCCGACGCCGCCGACGCTGCCGAGCGGCACCCCGGTCTCCGCCGACGCGATCGGGGTCCTGCGCGCGGACCCGCTGATCGGCGCCAAGATCAAGTCGACGCTCGTGCCCTGCGAGGGCGGTTACTACCCGATCGACGACCGGTACGTCGACCTCACCGGCGACGGCGAGTCCGAGCTGGTGGTCACGCTGCTCAACTGCCCGGGGGACGAGCGGCTCAAGGCCGGGTTGGCCCCCTACGCGTTCGGTCCCGGGCACGCGGGCTACGCCTACAACCTGGCGACCGAGCCGCCGACGCGGCTGCTCGGCGTCGAGGGCGGCGGCATCGACCTGGTGCCCTACACCGGCGCCGGCAACGACCTCGCGGTGATCCGCAGCGCCTACGCGGTGCGCGACGACCCGTGCTGCCCGAGCGACCAGACGTTCACGCTGTATCGCTGGAACGGCGCGATGCTCGTCGAGGTGCCCAAGTGAGGGTTCTTCTCGTCGAGGACGACGCGGTCATCCGGGAGGCGACGCAGCTCGCGCTGGAGCGCAACGGTTTCGAGGTCGACGTCGCCGCCGACGGGCTGACCGGGCTCACGTCGTTCCGGGCGCGGCGGCCCGACGTGGCGCTGCTCGACCTGATGCTGCCCGGCATGAACGGCGTCAGCCTGTGCCGGCAGATCCGCGAGGAGAGCCCCACCCCGGTGATCATGATGTCGGCGCGCGCCGACCCGATCGACGTGGTGCTGGGGCTGGAGGCGGGCGCGGACGACTACGTGACGAAACCGTTCGACAGCACGGTGTTGGTCGCGCGGATCCGGGCGGTCGTGCGGCGGATGGGCCGAGCTGCCGGGGTGCCGCCGCCCGCCGGCAGCACGTTCGGCGACCTCGAGGTGGACCGGGACGCGCTGGAGGTGCGGCTCAAGGGTGAGCCGGTCGAGCTGACGCCGACCGAGCTGCGGCTGCTGCTGTGTTTCGTCGACTCGCCGGGCACGGTGCTGACCAGGGACGTGCTGCTGGAGCAGGTGTGGGACTACCAGTGGGGCGGCGACTCGCGCGTGGTGGACGTGCACGTGCAGCGGCTGCGCGCCAAGATCGGCCAGGACCTGATCGAGACCGTGCGCGGGTTCGGGTACAAGCTTAAGAGCGGCATGGCGTGAGCGGAGCGAAGGAGCACGCGACGAGGGAAGACGGCGTGTTAGCGGATGAGCGCAGCGAACCATGATACGACTGCTGCCGCAGAGTCTTCGTTGGCGGTTGTCCGCCGTGATCGCCGTCGTCAGCGTGGTGCTCGCGGTGGCGCTGTCCCTGTTGGTGCGCACCGAGTTCAGCCGGGTGCAGCTCGCGGACGCGCGGCGGGTCCAGGACGAGCGGATCCAGCTCGTCGTGCGGGACTACGGGCTGACCGGGCGGGCCGCGCTGGGCAGCAAGCTCGACTCGCCGGACGTGCCGGCGCCGCTGCGGGCCGCGGTGACGGGTGGGCGGCGGGCCACCTACCTGGAGCGGGACGCGGACGGCGCGTGGATCTGGGCCGCGGCGCAGACCGACGGGCGGATCCTGTCGCTGCGCAGCCCCTACACCGACCGCGACGAGGCGTTGGCGCAGCTGGACAAGGTGCTGATCATCGGCTCGGCAGCCGTGCTGGTGTTGGGTTCGGTGCTCGGCGTCGTCCTCGGTAGTCGGCTGTCGCGCCGGCTGCGGCGGGCCGCGGTGGCCGCGCGCCGGGTCGCCGACGGCGACGCGACGTCGTCGGTCGGCGACGAGATCGGCATCCGGCCGCGCGACGAGACCACCGAGCTGGCCCAGGCGGTCGACGCGATGGCGGCCGCCCTGCGGGAGCGGCTCGTGGCCGAGCAGCGGGTCACGGCGGATATCGCGCACGAGCTGCGCACGCCGGTGACCGGGCTGGTGACCGCGGCGGAGCTGCTGCCGCCGTCGCGGCCGGCCGAGCTGGTGCGTGACCGGGTCGGGGTGCTGCGGTCGCTGGTGGAGGACATCCTGGAGGTGGCGCGGCTCGACACCGCGAACGAGCAGCCGGAGCTGGTCGAGCTGTCGCTGGACGAGTTCGTGTCGCGGCGGGTGCCGCCGGTCAGTCCCGGCGCGGTGGTGCGGGTGCGGTCGTCGCTGCCGGTCCGCACCGACCCCCGGCGCCTCGAACGGGTGCTCGTGAACCTGCTGGTGAACGCGGAACGTCATGGCGCGCCACCGGTCGAGGTCGAGGTCGACGGCGCGACGCTGCGGGTCCGCGACCACGGCGGCGGCTTCTCGCCCGAGCTGTTGCGCGACGGGCCCAGCCGGTTCCGCACGGCGAGCTCCGACCGCGGTGACGGGCACGGGCTCGGACTGACGATCGCGTTGGCGCAGGCCAGGGTCCTCGGCGCGACGCTGTCGCTCTCGAACGCGGACGGGGGTGGGGCGCTGGTGACGGTGGCGCTACCGTCTGCGCCGTGAAGTGGCGTGACGAACTGCTGGCACAGTTGGAGTTCTACTGGAACTACCACCTGTGGCCACGACTGCGTGGGTTGACGGACGAAGAGTACTTCTGGGAGCCGGTGCCGGACTGCTGGTCGATCCGGAAGCAGCCGGACGGCGGCTTCCAGATCGACTGGGCCTGGCCGACGCCCGACCCGCCGCCGGTCACGACCATCGCCTGGCGCCTCGCGCACATCGGCGTGCAGACCCTCGGGGTCCGGGCGAGCAGCCACTTCGGCAACGGCTCGCTCAACCTGGAGACGATCAAGTGGCCGGGGAGCGCCGCGGAGGCGCTGCGCGCCCTTGCGACGCACTACGAGCACTGGCGCCGCGGGGTCCGGTCGCTCGACGAGGACGCCCTGCTGGCCCCGGTGGGGGACGCGGAGGGCGAGTGGGTGGCCGAGCCGTTCGCGAACCTGATCCTCCACCTGAACCGGGAGATCATGCATCACGGCGGCGAGATAGGCGTGCTGCGCGACCTGTACCGTGCGGTTCGGCGGCCTGCCTGAGGGTGTGCGAGGAGCTGGGGTGGACCCCGCCCCGCGGGCCGCGCCTGAGCTTGGCGCTATCGCGACTCGTCGGTGAGGGACTTGCCGGTCCAGATCGCGTGTGTGCACGCGATGCCGGTGCCGCCCTTGGGCCGTAGCACGTCGTAGATGTGCATTCTGGGGATCTTCTCCGACAGGCCCCAGCCGCTCGGCCACGTGATGATCCAGTCCATGTCCAGGTCCACCAGCAGCCCGAGCATCCGCGCGATCGTCGGCTCGTCCAGTCGCTCGAACGCCTCGTCCAGCAGGACCAGGCGGACCGGGGGCTGGTCGGCCGCCGTGGAGACCGCGTCGTAGAACGCCGACGCCGCCGCGAACAGGGTCACGTACGAGATGAGCCGCGTCTCGCCGGACGAGAGTTGGCGCATACGACGGGTTCTCGGCGAGCCGTCCGGGCCGAGGTCGCGGACGCGGACCGTGAAGCGGTACCACGAGCGGTAGTCGAGCGCCCGCGCGAGGACGTCGGCGTAGTCGCCGGAGTGGCCGTCGCGTTCGGCGGTGATCCGGTCGGTCAGCGCGGCGCGCAGTGCGGTGTCCTGGCCCTCGGCGCGTTTGGCGAACGGGGTGCGGATCAGCTGCATCGCCTGGCGCATGTCGTCGTCGAGGTCCGGGGACGGCTGCCAGTCGAGCTGGACGTGGACGCCTTGGCTCGAGCGGGCGACGTCGAGGGTCTCGTTCATGCGGCGACACAGGTCGTCCGCGACCTCGATCTGTGTGGCGAGCTTGTCGGCCAGGTCGCGCAGCATGAAGGCGTCGAAGATCTGCTGGTACTCCTCCGACAGCAGATCCCGTTGCGCCGCAAGGCGTTCGGCGACCTCGCGGGCCGCGACGGCCACCGGCTGCGGGCCCTGTGCGCCGGTGACGGTGACCGTCAGGATCTCCGCCGACCGCTGCGCGATCACGTCGTGGCTGCCGGCGAGCGTGGACTGCAGCGTCTGCAGGTTGCCGAGCACGGTGTCCTCGGAGATCCCGTCGCGCGGCGCAGCCGTGAGCACCGTGAACGCCTCGGTCAGGTCGTCCGGCAGCTCGGCGGCCACGGCCGCCGACCACACGCCGTCGGCCGACAGCGCGTCCCGGAAGCGTTGCCGCGCAACGGACTCCCGCTCGGTCAGCTCCGTGATCCTCGTCTGCTTCGTGTCGATCTGGGTCTGCGTCTTGCCCGCCTTGACCCGTGCGTCCGTCGCCTGCTGCCGCATCTCCGGCAGCCGCTGCCGCACGGCCGCGCGCTCGTCCTCCGCCGCCGACAGCTCCCGCTCCAGCTGCTCGGCCGCCTCGCCGATCGCGTGCACCCGCTCCTCGTACCCGGCCCGCTCTCCCGCGAAGTCCAGACACGCCCGGTCCGCGCCGGCCTGCACGTCCGCCAGCTCGGCGTCGGTCCGCGCGTGGTTGTCGAGCGCCCTCGTGAGACTGTCCACGCCGCCGAGGCACCGCTTCGTCAGCGCCGTCGCCAGCTGCTCGGCCGTGGTCCGTGCCTCCATGGCCGACGCGCGCGCGAGCTGCAGCGACTCGGCCGACGCGTCCAACCCGGCCGCCCTGGCGTCGGTCAACAGCGCGTCCTGGCGGGCGCGGTGCCGGTCGCCGGAGCCGGAGTGCTTGTCCCGCAACGTGAACGCCTTCGAGCTGGCGTCGTCCGCCGCCGCGGCGGCGCCACGCAGCGTCACGTGCGCCGCCAGCACCTCGCGGTCGTCCGGGTAGTCGTCGATGTGCCGCTCCCACGCGGCCGCGTGCTCCTGCGCGACCGTCAGCGCCTTCACGGCCAGCTCCCGCTCGTCCGCGAGCCGACCGAGCGAAGCGGACAGGTCGCCGATCCGCTTGTGCCGCGCGGTCTCCCGCGCGCCCGCGCCGACGAACTCCGCGGCGGGCTTGGCCATCGCGCCGGTCAGCACACCCGCGCGCCAGCGACCGTCGAGCGACACCGACAGCCCGGCGTCGCCATCCAGCCCGACGCGGGACAGCAGCCGCGTCACCAGGTCCGTCGACACCGGCGAGTCCGGCGGCACCGCGGGGATTAGAACCGACGAGAGAGCCGACGACGGCGCTGGCGACAGCGCCGGCGACAGAGTGGGTGCCACCGGCGGGCCCGCGACGATGGCCGTCAGGTCCCGCCGCGCCGCGTCGGTGAGCGTGCCGTCCGCGGTGACCCACGCGTTCAGCAGCCCGCACGACTCCAGCGCCGCCTCGCACCCGGCCCGGTCCGCCGCGGACAGGGAGTCCGCGAAGTCGACCAGCCGGTAGAACGCGGCGCCGAGCGCCGGATCCCGGTCACCGGAAAGGGACGGCAGCGCCGGCTCCGGGTCGACCCCGGACCGCAGCGCCGCCAGCTCGTCGTTGGCCTCGCCGATCCGCGCGTCCAGCTCGTCGACCGCGCGGTTGGCCCGGTCGACCTCCGCGTGCAGCGCCGGCAGCCTGCCGCGCAGCCACGCGTGCGCCCGCTCGGTCGCGCCCCGCGCCGCGTCCACGTCCGCGGTCAGCGGCGCGAGAGCCGGCGGCACCAGCTCCGCGACCGGCTCCGGCATCGACGCGAGCGGCCCCGACGTCGACCACGAGGCGGCCGCCGTGTGCCAGGTCGCCGCGACGTCCTCCAGGCGCTGGGCGGCCTCGTTGCGCCGCCCGACCGCCTCGGTCGCCTCCAGCTGCGCCTCGCGGGCCTCCCGCTGCAGCCGGTCGACCTCGGTGCGTTCGGCGGCCAGCTCCCGCGCGCGCTCCAGCAGCGTCAGCGTCACCGCGCACCGCTCCCGCAGCGCGGCGACGGCCTGCCCGGCCTGCTCGCCGGCCGCCTCCAGCGCGGCACGCAGGCTGTGCGGCGGGAGGTCCGGCGGCGTGCGCCGGGTCGTCTCCACCGGCTCGGCGTCCGGGTCGAGCGTGGTGCGCACGGTCTCGTGCACCTCGGTGGCCGCCGCCTCCGGGACGGCCGGCACGGACGGGCACAGCCTGGGGTCGAGCCCGGCCTCCCGCATCCGTGACCGGACGGACGTCGCCAGCTCGGCGGCCTGCGAGGTGTCGTCGGTGAACCGGCCGAGCTCCGACACGACCGAGTCGACGAGCTGCTCGGTGTGCTCGCGCTGCGTGCGCAGCTGCCCGAGCGCGCTCACGGCCGCCTGCCGCGCCGCGGACACGACCCGCTTGCGGTCGGCCAGATCGCGCACGCTGTCGTAGGCGGGCGAGCTCTTCAGCGAGTCGATCCTGCTCTCGAGCGTCAGCTCCTGCTCCTCGAGCTGCGCGACCTCGACCTCGGAGGACTCCGCCGCCGACTCCTCGTCGCGCAACCGGGTCATCAGCTTGGTGATCTCGTTGCGCGCGGTCGCCAGGTCCTTCGACGCCTCGACGCCGCGCTTGCCGGCCGAGCGCAGCGAGCTGTACGCGTAGCCCGCGTAGCTCGCCAGGAACCGCTGCAGCGCGGTGTCGGCCGCGCCGAGCGTGCGGATGTTGTCGCGGATGGACTCCAGATCCTCGAACGACCGCGCCAGCTGCTCGACCACCGCGGGGTCCAGCGGCGGCAGCGAGTCGGACAGGATCTGTTCGAGCTGGCCCTCCAGGACCTTCAGGCCGACGTCCGGGTTGCGCAGCGTGCGCTGCAGGTGGAGCAGGTCGGCGTAGCGGACGGCCGGGATGCCGTACACCAGCTCGGCGATCTTGGCGCGGAACGGCTCCTCGTCGTGCAGGCAGTCGGCGCCGAGCAGGTCACGCAGCTGTGTCGCGCCGACCGGGGTGCCGTCGACGACCAACTCGAAGGCATCCTTGTCACGGCCGACCCGCCGGTCGGTGACGAACCGCCACGAGTCGCCGATCTGCTGGGAGTTGGCAGACGCCTTGATGCCGATGCCCGAGGTCAGGAACTCCTCGTGACCGCCGACCTCGCGCCGCAGCTCGATCCAGGCGTAGCCGATGCGGTTGGGGCCGCCGGTGTAGTCGTCGAGCATGAGCCTGCGCATGCTGACCGTGTCGTAGCCCTTGGAGCCGATCTGGCGCAGGTCGCCGTCGAGGCACAGCGGCAGCAGCAGCTCGAGCGTGCGGGACTTGCCGGAACCGTTGGTGCCCTGGAAGATCGCCCGCCCCCCGGACAGGTCGAACTCCTCGACCGCGTACTGCCACACGTTGACGATGCCGCCGCGGTGCAGCTTCCAGCGGGACGGCTGACCCGCCTCCCCGGAATTCAATGTGTTGGTCACGTCGGGGAGCGGAGGGTCCTGTTCGGTCACGTGCTTGTGGCTGGTTTGCGTCACGTTCCCCTGGGGTGCGGTCATCGTGTCTCCCCCTCATGATCGAACAATGACCAGCCCGGTTCCGGTTCGAGCACTGGTTCCGGCTCCTCCGCGTGTCTCGGCGCCCCGTCCGGCTCCGGCGCCCACCGGTGCGCGCTCGGGCTCAACAGCCAGGTGCCATCACCGGCTGGCTTGGCCAAACCCAGTGACAGCAACAGATGCAGCACGTCGTCGACGAGTTTCGGCAGGCTCGCGACCATCAGCTTGGACCACGCCGCCGGGTAGGCGTCGACAAGCTCGTCACACACCGTCGTGACCTGCTCGACCGACACCGCAACCCAACCATCCCGGCTCTCGCCCGCCGACAGCAGGTCGGGCAGCGCGAGCAGCGCCACCCGCGCGACCGTCGACTGGCCGGGGAAGGAGACGTCGGTGAGGTAGTCCTCCGGGTCGGTGACCGCGATGCCCTCGAGCCGGGTCTCGGTGACCAGGCCGAAGCAGCGCTCCAGCAGCCGCGACTCCTGCCTGGCGCGTCTGCGCAGCCAGATGGCCTCGTCCTCGGACAGGTCGGCGTAGTGCGTGACCGGGTTCTCGACGAGCCTGCGGCGCAACGCGTGCTCGACGCCGCGCGGGCCGGGCCGGGCGGCGAGCGCGACCAGCTCGGTCGGCGTGGCCGCGACCCCGAGCGGGCCGGCGACGAGCTGGCCGAGCAGCGTGGTGTCGATGGTCAGCAGTGCCTCGGAGCCGGCCTCGCTCACGCTGCCGACCGTGCCCTCGGTCTCGCTGAGGACGCCGAGCGACACCAGGTGCCGCAGCGCCGACGCGATCGCCCGCAGCTCGCCGAGGTCGTCGGACAGCTCGATGCCGGCCTGGGTCGCGGCCGTGCGGATGTCGGTGACCAGGCGGGACAGCAGCGTCTGCTGCCCGATGCCGGTGAGCGAGGCCAGGCAGAGCGCCAGGTAGGCGTAGCCGCGCGGGGTCAGCGTCGGCTCGCCGCGGGTCGGGTCGTCGCCGGGGCCTGCCTTGTACAGCCGCGCGAACCGCCGCTCCACGACCAGCCGGTAGCCGAGCACGCCGGCGAACAGCTCGCTCAGCACCGCGCGGTGCCGGTAGACGAGGGGGAGCAGCTCGCTCTCCTGGCCGCCGGCGCGCAGCAGCGGCCGACGCAGGAGCACGCGGGCGCAGCGGACCACGTCGGCCTGGTCGATCTCACCGAGCCGGTCGAGGAGATCGGTGCTCAACGCGAACCACCCGTGCTGAACTCGACCGTCGTGTCGCGTAGCTCCAGCACGCCGCCCGACGTGTGGATCACCGCAGAGCCGCCGGCCGCCGGCCGCAGCCGCAGCGTCAGCCCGCCGACCGGGTCGATCGCCTCGCCGGGGTCCGTGGCGCGTTCGCGCTGCGCCATCGCGTCGGTGAGGAGGCCGCACAGCGTGCCGAGGGCGTCCGCCGACAAAGTCACCCGATCGAGTTGTCCGGACGCGCCGGCCAGCTCCGCGACGGCGGCCGTGTGCCGGGCGTCGGCGTTGCGGGCCTCGGCGAGGAGCTGCTCGCGGCCGAGCGGGTTGTCGAGGATGCGGGACGGGCGGCCGCGGGTCCGGTCGCCCCGGCCGCGGACCGTGACCAGCACGTCGACGACCGGACCGTCGGCCCACGGGGTCTGCTCGTCGTCGCCGTCGTGCTCCGGCGCTGGGGCGATGTGGCGCGCCGGGTGCAGCCCGAACGCGGCCGCGGCCAGCGTGTGCGCCTGGCCCGGGGTGGAGTCGTCGAACCACTTCGCGAGCGTCAGCAGCTCCGCGCGCCGGCCCGGCTCCGGGCCGCCGCCGGACGTCGCGCGCTTGACGGTGGCGAGCAGCGTGCCGATGGCGCGGGCCGTGGCCTCGCGCAGGGCCGTGACCTGCGACGGGCGGCCGGGCCGGTCGACGAACCAGTCGGTCAGCTCACGCCAGTCGGCCGCGGACCGGCCGCGGGACCGCTCGACGTCGCGGCCAAGCGAGCCCGACGGCGTGAGCAGGCGCAGCAGGTGGCGGGTGGCGCCGGCGAACTCGTCGCGAGTGAGGATCTCGGCGATGACCGGCGTGTAGCGCAGCACGTCCTCGACGACCATCTGGATGTACTCGACGAGCAGGTTTCGGAAGCCCGATATCTCGTCGGACGCCAGGTGGTAGCGGGTGACGACCTGGCCGAGGTAGGCGTAGAAGTCCCGGACGGTCGCGGCCAGCTCGCCGTGCTGCAGGAACAGGGTGGTGACCTGCTCGGCCATCCGCTCGACCGCGCGCTGTGTCGCCTCCGACCCCGCGTCGCGGCCGTGCTCGTAGCTCGCGCGGGACAGCCGGACCAGCAGCTCGTCGAGACCGCCCGCGATGGCCGGGAGCAGCTCGCGGGACACCTCGCGGGCGCCCTCCGTGGTGCGGAGCAGCTCGTCGACGTCGCGCTGGACACGGACGCCGAGCTTGCTGACCTGGTAGCGGACGCTGCCGTGCTGGAACTCGGCGATGCTCGCGGCGACCACCTCGCGGCGGCCCGCGACCAGGTTGCCCCACTCGACGAGCTGCTTGAGCCGCGCGATCACGTTCTCCACGCGCGACTCGCCCGCCGGGAGGTCGCCGCGCCGCTCCGCGCTGCTCAGCGCGGCCGACACCTCGCCGGCGGACAGGTCCGCGAGCAGGGTCGACGCGAACAGCCGCATGATCCACAGGTAGGTGCGCCGGTGCTCGCGCGCGTCCAGGTAGGCGTACAGCTTGAGCCGGCGCGCCTCATCCGGAGCGTCCGATGACATGGAAAGGCACGATACCCGCGCCCTCCGACAGCGCCGGGCGACCGGCCCCCACCCGGCCGGGGACCGGTGAGCGGAGCCGGGTCGCGGCCCGGCTCCGCCCCGAGGTCACTTGTTCGTCGAGTAGGAGTGTGCCCCGGCGCCGGCCAGCGCGCCGCCGTCGACGATGAGGTACTCCGGCCGGATCGGCGTGCCCGCGAAGTAGGACTCGAGGATCTCGCGGGTGCCGGCGGCGTAGCGGGCCTGCGCGGACAGCGAAGAACCGGAGATGTGCGGGGTCATGCCGTGGTGCGGCATGGTCCGCCACGGGTGGTCGGCCGGCGCGGGCTGCGGGTACCAGACGTCGCCCGCGTAGCCGGCGAGCTGGCCGGACTCCAGCGCCCGGACGATCGCGTCGCGGTCGGCGATCAGGCCGCGGGCGGTGTTGATCAGGTACGAGCCGCGGCGCATGGTGGCGAGCAGCTCGTCGTCGAACAGGCCCTGGGTCTCCGGGTGCAGCGGCGCGTTGATGGTGATCACGTCGCAGTGCGGCGCCATCGCCTGTGTCGACTCGTGGAAGGTCAGGTTCAGCTCCTGCTCGACCTCGGCCGGCAGCCGGTGCCGGTCGGTGTAGTGCAGCCGCACGTCGAACGGCGCGAGGCGGCGCAGGACCGCGAGCCCGATGCGGCCGGCCGCGACCGACCCGACGTCCATGCCCTCCAGGTCGTACGAGCGCGACACCGCGTCGGCGATGTTCCAGCCGCCGTCCAGCACGATCTGGTGCGCGGGAAGGTAGTTGCGCACCAGGCCGAGGATCATCATCACCACGTGCTCGGCGACGCTGATCGAGTTGCTGTACGTGACCTCGGCGACCGTCACGCCACGCGCGATGGCGGCCTCGAGGTCGACGTGGTCCGACCCGATGCCCGCGGTGACCGCCAGCTTCAGGTTCGGCGCGGCCGCGATGCGCTCCGCCGTCAGGTACGCGGGCCAGAACGGCTGCGAGATGACGATCTCGGCGTCGTGCAGATGATGTTCGAACTCGGACTCCGGGCCTTCTTTGTCGGCGGTGACGACGAGTTCGTGTCCGAGGCTCTCGAGGTATTTGCGCAGCCCCAGCTCACCGGAGACACTGCCGAGCAGCTCGCCGGGCGTGAAGTCGGTCGCGGCCGGGCTCGGGACCGTCTGTCCGCCCGGATATCCTTGTATGGCGGGGATCGCGTCGCGGGCGTACGTCTTGGGATACCCGTCCACCGGGTCGTCGTAGAGCACGCAAAGCACCTTTGCCATGGTCTCTCTCCTTCGGGTTGTAAGGTCTACATTTCTCCCGAATTGGAAAATATGCAAAGACTCAGTTTCTATTTCGCCATAACCGAGCTGAATCAGCGGCTGATCTCGTCCAGGAAGGTCAGGGCGACCGTCGCGTTCGTGTGGCGCCACGTCAGCAGCACGGCGTCGAAGCCGGCGAGCGCGGCGCGTTCCTCGGCGAGGCGGGCGGCGATGCGGGTGGCAGCCTAGAAGCTGACGCCGCCCTCGATGTCGCGTGCCTGCACGACCTTGCCGGTCACGTTGCCGCCGATCTGGTTGACCACGCCGCCGCGCTCGGCGTGCACCTGCTGCCAGGTGTTGCGCAGCTCGGCCCCGAACTCGGGGTCCGCCGCCTCCTCGGCCGCGAGGTGCGTGCTCAACGCGGCGACCTCGGGGGAGTCCGGCGCCGCGCCCGTCGCGGCCTCGAGCGCCTTGGCCGCCTCCTCGCGCCCGGCGAACTTCCGCTTCACCAGCTCGTAGAGGGAGGTGGCCGACTTGGCGGCGAGTGCGGCGGCGATGGACACCAGGATCGGCTCAGGCACATCCTCACTGTAGCAAGCCGTGAAAGGCGCGTTCGCGACGTTCGACGTCCCGAACGCGCCTTTCACAGCGGTTAGACGCGGACCACCATCTTGCCGGTGTTTTCCCCGCGCAGCATGCCGATGAACGCGGCGGGCGCGTTGTCCAGGCCGTCGGCGACGGTCTCCTCCGCCACCAGTTCGCCGCTGGCGAGCCACGTGCCGACCTCGCGGATCATGTCCGGCAGGCGGTCGCCGTGGTCGACGACGAGGTACCCGCGGATCGTCAGCCGCTTGCCGACGATCAGGTGCAGGTTGTTCGGCCCCGGCGGCAGCTCCTTCTCGTTGTACATGGAGATCGAGCCGCACGCGGCGATGCGGCCGTTCCGGTTCAGCGAGTCGATCGCGGCCGCGAGGTGGTCGCCGCCGACGTTGTCGAGGTACACGTCGATGCCGTCCGGCGCGGCGGCGGCGAGCAGCGTCCGCACGTCGCCGTCGCGGTAGTTGAACGCCGCGTCGAAGCCGAGCTTGCCGGTCAGCCGCTCGACCTTCTCCGCGGAGCCCGCGCTGCCGATGACCCGCTTCGCGCCCTTCAGCCGGGCGATCTGGCCGGCCAGGCTGCCGACCGCGCCCGCGGCGCCGGACACGAACACCGTGTCGCCCGGCTTGAGCTGGGCGATGTCGAGCAGCCCGACGTACGCGGTCAGCGCCGTCATGCCGAGCGCGCCGAGGAAGTGGGACGGGGACACGCCCTCGATCGGCTTCAGCGGCGTGAACTCCGACGTGAGCGCGTGCGTCCGCCAGCCGAGGCCGTGCAGCACCAGGTCGCCGGGGGCCACACCGTCCACACCGGACTCGAGCACCTCGCCGACCGCGCCGCCCTCGAGCGGCTTGCCGATCTGGAACGGCGGCACGTAGGACTTCGCGTCGTTCATCCGGCCCCGCATGTACGGGTCGACGGACATGAACGTGTTGCGTACCAACACCTGTCCGGCGCCCGGCGAGGGCAGCTCGACGTCGGCGAACGCGAAGTTCTCCTCGGTGGGCCAGCCGTGCGGACGGGACGCGAGCCGGATCTCCCGAGCCTGCACCGACATCAGGCGACCCGCAGCGCGACGTCGATGTTGCCCCTGGTGGCGTTCGAGTACGGGCACACCTGGTGCGCCGCGTCGACCAGCTTCTCGCCGACCTCGCGCTCGACACCCGGCAGCGTGACGACCAGCTCGGCGGACAGGCCGTAACCCTCGCCCTGCTTGCCGATGCTGACCTCGGCGGTCACCGTGGAGCCGGTCAGCCGCACCTTCTCCTTGCGTGCCACCCCCTGCAGCGCGCTGTGGAAACAGGCCGCGTAGCCCGCGGCGAACAGCTGCTCCGGGTTGGTGCCGGCGCCGCCGGGACCGCCGAGCCCCGTGGGTACCGCCAGGTCCTGGTCCAGCACGCCGTCCGAGGACTTGACGTGCCCGGCCCGGCCAGCTCCGCTGGAGGTGGCCTCCGCCGTGTAGAGCGCGTTCATGATGATCCCCTTCTGTTCAGTCGTCCGGTGTGAGTCGACGTGTTCTGACCTGATCGGTCAGTCGCACGAGGTTTCCCCGCAGTGCCTCCAGCTCGACGTCCGCCATGCCGGTCGCGCCGGCCATCTTGCTCGGCACGCCGCCCGCGCGGGCGCGGAGCGCGGTGCCGGTCCCGGTCAGGTGCACGACGACGGAGCGTTCGTCCGTCGCCGACCGCTCGCGCCGCACGTAGCCGGCGGCCTCGAGCCGTTTGAGCAGCGGCGAGAGCGTGCCGGAGTCCAGGTCGAGCTCCTCGCCGAGGTGCTTGACGGTGGACGGGCCGCATTCCCACAGCACGAGCATCACGAGGTACTGCGGGTAGGTCAGGCCGAGCGCGTCCAACACCGGCCGGTACAGCTGCGTGACCGCGCGGGACGCCGCGTACAGCGCGAAGCAGACCTGCTTGTCGAGGTCCAGCTCGCTGTCGGTCATGACATCGACATTACGCCCAATTGAGTTGTGCACAACTTAAAGTGCCGCGGCTCACCACGAGCTTGAACGGGCGCCGGCAGGCGGTGCTCGACGACTATTTTGGAGGAATGTACGAATACGTCATAGCCGACGTCTTCACCGACGAGGCACTCAAGGGCAACCCGGTGGCCGTGTTCCTCGACGCCACGGGCCTCAGCGCCGACCGCATGCAGCGCATCGCCCGCGAGATGAACCTGTCGGAGAGCGTGTTCGTGCTCCCGCCCGAGAACGGCGGGGACGTGCGGGTGCGGATTTTCACGCCGGTGAACGAACTGCCGTTCGCCGGCCATCCGACACTGGGGTGCGCGATCGTGCTCGCCGACGGGCGGGACGCGCTGACGATGGAGACGGGGATGGGCGCCGTGCCGTTCGCCTACGACCGGTCCCGGCCGGCCGCGCTGGCGGCGAGCATGCGTCAGCCCGTGCCGACGTGGGAGCCGTATGCACAGGCGGCCGAACTCCTTGCGGCACTGGGATTGGCGGAGTCGACACTGCCGGTCGAGGTGTACCGCAACGGGCCCCGGCACGTGTACGTCGCACTGCCGGACCTGCCGTCGCTGTCCGCGCTGCGCCCCGACCAGCTGGCGCTCGCCGAGCTCGCGGACATGGCCGCGAACTGCTTCGCGGGCGCGGGCACCACGTGGCGGATGCGGATGTTCTCACCCGCGTACGGGGTCGCCGAGGACGCGGCGACCGGTTCGGCAGCCGGCCCGCTGGCCGTGCACCTGGCGCGGCACGGGCTGGTTCCGTACGGCGCGCGGATCGAGATCTGGCAGGGCGTGGAG
>Ga0193742_1000241_pt1 | contig 40092 bp, 49 predicted proteins | sample L2c1metaG_FD_165511 | JGI IMG/M metagenome (GOLD analysis project Ga0193742, IMG submission 165511) | Soil microbial communities from a riparian zone of the East river system, Colorado, United States - L2c1 | ecosystem: Environmental > Terrestrial > Soil > Riparian zone | place: USA: East River... | reverse complement strand
CGACGCATACTCGCCAGGCTCCCGCACCACGAGATCAGGCAACCACCCGCCACACACCCGGTCCACGCCCGCCAGCATCGCCGTGGCCGCCAGCCGGCCGAACATCCCAGCATGGAAGGAAGCAGCAGACCGGATGGCAGCGCTCATGCAAGACATCGAGTCCGACGACCCGATGACCAAGCGAGGGCTCCAGTTCTGGGACGACATGCTCACCGCCGACCGGCAGACCATCCCCACTGACGCTCTCGTAGGGCTCGGCCGATGGACATTCGTGCGAGCGATCGACGATGCCCAGTTCCTCGATCGGATGGACCGAACCCTCGCCCTCACCGGTGGCACCATCACCATGGCCATCGAGATCGCCGATCGCTGCAAAGACGCACAACCCTCTGCACTCGGCCTGCGGGTCCTCCGAACCATGACCGGCCACGGCGAACCCTGGGAACAGCACCACATCGAACGCGCTGGAGTCGACGCCCTTCGTACTGACGCCGGCAGCGACCCAGGTGACGACTTCGATCGGCTGCGAGTTCGTCTCATCCAGCGTGGCCAACACGAAGCTGCATACATCCGCCGAGCGAGCTGACTCGCCACCAACGAGTCCCGGTCCTCACCAAGCCAGCAAGGAGGGGCGCATCTCCACCGGCCGAGCACCGAACGACGGCGGAATATTCAAGACAGAACCGCGGGCGTCACCGACCATTGGCACCATGAGAACCGATATCACTACGCCAATCTCTCTTCTGCCACGCCTGGTGGTGCCCGATCCTGATTCCGCGGCCGAGTTCTACAGGGTGGCCCTCGGCGCGGAGGTGCGTGCGCGCTTCACGATGCCTGATGGCACAGTCACGAATACCGACCTCGCCATCGGAGGCGCATCGCTCTCCCTGACCTCGGAGGTGAAGGACTGGGGGTTGGTCGGGCCGCTGACGACCGGTGGGAGTCCGGTCCTGTTGAAGCTCACCGTGGCCGACGCGAGGCACGCCCGCGATCGGATGGTGGAAGCCGGTGCCGAAGAGGTCGTACCTGTCGAGGACCGACCTTACGGCCGGTGCGAGGGCCGCGTCCGCGACCCGTTCGGGCACCTGTGGATCGTCAGCCACGTCACCGAGGACCTGACCGATGACGAGATCCGTCAACGCATCCGTAGGGCCTACGGGGACTCCTGACGCGAGATCACTCGCGCTCGTGGGCAACGATCGGAACGTGGTTGTAGGCCGTCGACGCGGCACCGTGCACCCGGCCAGGCGTCAGACCCGAGAACTCCTTGAAGTCCCGGCTCATGTGGGCCTGGTCGGCGTAGCCGCAGCTCGCGGCGATCGCCGCCAGCGAAGCTGGTGTCGGCGCCCGCATCGCCCGCAGAGAGCGCTGGAACCGCAGGATGCGCTGATACTGCTTCGGGGCCAAGCCAACCTCCTCTCGGAAGGCGGGGACCAGTCGACGACGGTCAGCACCCACCGCCGAGGCGACCGCGTCGAGTCGGGCTCCGTCGCGAATCGCCCTCTCGGCGGTCGTCACCAGCTGGTTCTGTTCAGTGTCGACGCGTAGGTGACGGAGTGCCTCGTGCTCGAGCCGGTCGAGAATCGCCGCGGGATCCGATCCCTCGAGACACTGAGTCCACCGCCCGCCCTCCAACACCACATCGGCGTCGACCACCTCGTCGACCAACTCCCGCACTGGGATGCTGGACAGTGCGCGCAGACCGACCCCGCCGAGCGACATCCCTGCAGCGAACGTCGACGACCGCACCACCGAGGGGCTCGTATGCGGACCGACGAGGAGTGAGACCCCGTAGTCGCCGTCGACGACCAGCTGCGCCCGACCGCTCGGCAACACGATCTCGTCGCGATCAGCGTCGAGACGGACGCTCACCCAGAACGAAGTCACCACGCCGATGAGCGAACGATGTCTGGGAGATCGGCTCACCGATGTCACCTTCGTACCCTAACCCTGGGCTAAAGCAGACCATCCCACAACGCCGGGTCGAGGCGCGCCAAAGTGCCGATCTCGACCGTGCCCATCTCCGCCTATCGCGCTGCGGAGCGTTCTGACCACCAGCACGCTCCGTGACGAGGTGGCCGTCAGCAGGCAACTCGTCCTGGCCATCGCTGGGCAGTTCCTACTGTCCGCCCACATGATCCTGGCCCGGTTGCCTGGAGACACTGATGTTGCCCCGGTTTCGTTGACTCGTGATGCTCCGCCTAAGAGGCCACCATCCGGGACACTCGGCAAGGCCGCTACCAGCATGTACGTGGGTCCACACGGCAGTACGACGGGGATCCGGTGGACCTAAGTGGACTCGAATCTGCGACTGTGTCGATGCTCGTGGAGGTGTTGCGCTGGCTGTTGGCAGGACCGAGGCGTTCAGAGTGCTGGTGTGGCTGCAGTGGGTTGCCCGTCGAAGTGCCGGAGACGGGGTGCCGAGGCCCTGCTGAGCTTCAGGGGAGGAGCCCGGGGCCGGCTGGCGGTGCCGCAGAGGATCCAGCCACTGGCCGACGAGACAGCGGTGCGAGTTGGCCGTAGGCCCAACGCCAGTCCTTCGGCTTGATAAGCCCGGGGACGGCGAGGAAAAGAGGACGGCGTCGCCCTGAAAAGCGACGCCGTTCCTTGAGCAGTGGAGCTCCTGAGACGGTATTCAAACCAGACCATCGTTCTGCGGAAACTGCAACACCTGCTGGACCTCCCCCACCGAGGGCCCGAGTCCGCTCGCCCCGTCCCGAAGCAGGACCAGCACCGACTCACGGCCGACCAGCAGGTGGAGCTCCTCGGTCGCTACCTCGCCGGCGAGCGAGCCTTCGAGCTGGCCAAGGACTACGGCGTCAACCGCAACACGGTTGCCAAGCTCCTCGCTGACACTGGCATGCGCCGACCGCGCAGCCTCACCCCCGACGAGGTCGCCGAAGCCGTCAGCCTCTACAACCAGGGCTGGTCCTGCGAACGCATCGGCCAACGCTTCGGCCGAAACCACAGCACCGTCTGGCTGGCGCTCAAGGCCGCAGGTGTTCAGCTCAGGCAGCCCTGGGATCGTCCGTCTGATCCTGGCGCGCCTCAGCAGCCAGCTTGACCGCCAGGTCCAGCAGCGCTTCAGCAAGTAGACGAACATCCGGTTCATCCCGCATGACGCTATGAACCAACAGCCGATTGCCGGACGCTGCGTCGGGAGCTTGACCATGCAGGCGTGACAATACGGCCGGCCGGACGGCGAGCCCGCGGACGTAGGAGCGGGTACCTTCGCCGGTCCGAGTGACTTGGTGCGAAGATGTTGCATCCCGGCCGACGAGGCGGCCGGGATGCCGGGAGACGTCGTGATCCTTGAGGGACCGCTCAAGCGGCCGGATCACATCGGGCTACTTCGACTTCTTCTTGGGCTTGCGGACAGGGACGGTCTCGGTGACCGTCGTCTTTGGGCGCCGAACCGCCTCCGGCTGGGGCACGAAGCGGCCAGTCCCTGCGTCGCGAGTGACCTTTTTGGGCATTGCTCACCTCCTTCGGCTCGATCGGCTCTCTGGAACACGCCTCGATCAATGCCGGGAGTGACCGAGGCACCAAGCGCAGTTGTCGTACGGGTGGTCGCGTCTCGCCTCGGCCAAGGTGTCGTACCAGCGGCGGTGCTCGGGGCGGATCTCATCGAGCTGGCAGTTGGCCGACTCGTTCTGGGTGTCGTGGACCTCGAGCGTGTTGACGTTGCCGAGGAAGCGCTTGAGCTTGTGGATCACCAGGACTCTTCCCACTGGGGGTGTTCGCTGTGTCCGCGTGTTCGCGAACGTGCGAACACCATAGCAGGCTCGCTCAGCCTCACGGAACGTTTCGGGTTGCAGGCGCGCCGCTACGGGGTTGCGGCGGGAGGGACAGGCAGGGTCCCCGAGGCTTCGACGTACCGCAGGGTCGAGAGCCGAATCGAGGCGGCCTGTCGTGAGACCTCGAACCGCTCGGCAAGGCGACGAACCAGGTGGGTCAGCTTCGGGTCGCCAGCCTTCAGAGCGCTACGGCTGATGCCGATGTCGGCAAGCTCGCGCCTCGTGACCCGATGGAAGACCCGGCGCGGCATCAGCAACGCGGCCATACCACGGTTCGCTTGGACCTCCCGCCAGTCAGCATTCGCACGGCGGCCGTAGCCGACGTCGCGTTTCAGGCAGCGCATCATCGCTCCGCCAGAGAAGGTCACTTCCTCGGGGAACAGCGATTCCTGGCCGTCGACCTCGAACAGCACTCGGTGGAGGATCACGTGGGAGGCCTCATGAGCGAGCGTTGCTCGCCACCGCCCACGAAGCCCGAGCGGTGAGTCCTCCTCGTCGAGCGCAGAGCCTGTGAGGTCGCGATTGATCGATACGACCGGCGGCCGACCAGAACGGAACTCCGTGAGGCCGAGCACATCGGCCGGCAGATACGCGTGCTGGTCCAGCGGCGAGCCGAGATGGATTTCCACGAGGCATTCCAGGTCAGTGACCGGCTGCTCGACCGAAGGCACGAGCTTCGCGTCGCGAAGCTTGTCCTCCATGATCGCCTCGATCTCGTCCGGCTCAAGCCACAGCCGTCGGTCACCCTCTGCGCCCGTGTACCACCGCACTGCTATGGAGTCTCCCGCCGGCCCCTTCGACGCTCCTCAGCGATCTCGTCCACCTGAGTGACGAGATCCTGCAGATCACGCTCTCCAAGGCCGGCCTCAGACACTCTCCTGAAAAGCACTCCGGCCGTCGGGTTGCGCCTGAGGTAGCGATCGGCCTCATCGCCGAGCCTTCCAGCGAGACCAAGCAGCTCATCGAGGTCGAGACTCAGTTCCTCGCAGATCTCCCGCAGAACGTCTTCGGACGGTGTGCGGCGGTCATATTCGATGTCGCTGAGATAGGAGGGCGCCCGGTCAAGGCGCCGCGCTAGCTCCCGAAGGGCAAGGCCCTTGCCAACCCTGGCGTACCTGATCCGGTCACCTAGCGACTGCTCTCGATCATCCATGTCCGCTGGTGAGCGTACACAGGGGGGTCAATGACCGGCGACCGCTGAGAGATGTCAAGACATCGGGGCAACTGCCCCTCCTCCCCGTAGCGAGTCCCCCAGTGGGGCAGGGACTACTTGAGGCCACGCGCTCAACGATCCCACAGCAGCGAATGTAGGGGGTCGTGCGATCAAGCGGCGCCTCGTCACGGCTTCGTGATCGTGCCATTCGCTAGTTCAGAAACGAGCAGGTGACTCGTCTTGAGCATGGGCAGCGCCATAGCGAGCGTGAATCTCTTCTGGTCGGACGGGTGCGAGAGGTCGTTCCGCAGCCGGACACCGGCATCCCGCAAGATCTCAGCGCCTTGCGACGTCAGAAGACTGTCTTCCTCGGCACGGTCAACCAGCTTCTTGAGAGACACCTTCTCCTTGCCCGGATAGTGGCGCCGGATCCCAGCTTCGACGGCCTGAAGTGAAACGAGGCAGGCCTGTGCCAGCAGGTCGTACTCGAACCACGACTGCACCAGGAGGGTCCTCGCTGTGGCGAGCAGCTCGGCCGGGCCTCCAGCGACCTCGCGAACCAGGTCGTCCAGCTCAGCTGCTCGTTGTTGGAGAGTCTCGACCGTGACTGGAAGGAGCACACCCGACCGCGACACTCCTCCGACGAAGTGTCGCCATCGGGAATCCGGCTCCAATGCCATGGCCCTAGCGTGTCACCCTGACCACGGTGACCGGGCGTACTACACCGCGGCGGGACCTGGTGAGATCGCTCGACGGCAGCAGCTCCTCGATGCGGCCAAGCACTTCATCAGCCGGGATCGAACTCAGACCACCCAGGATGGTCTGGCGACCCGCCTGATTCAGGCGCGGCTACTCCAGACGAGTACTCCTGCCTCACAGCTACCGAAGGCTGCCTCGGTCCGTCCTTAAGACTGGGGGCACAGGGTCGCGAACCACGAATCCGCACAATCTGTCCCGGTTCGGGGTCAGTCAGTACCGCCCATCCACCGCCGGTTGAGACGGCCAGACCAGAATCGAGGCGATGGCGATTCCGGCGCGTAGGATCCGCTAGGTGGAACCGTCTACGAACGGACGTTCGCCGGACTGGGCGGCGTTTCTGAACCAGTCTGGGACGCACACCACGGAGCTGGGAACTCTGGTTGTCAGCGACTGTCTGGATGTATTGAGGCAGATTCCAGACGAGACGCTGGATCTTGTTATCACGTCACCGCCCTATGACGGTCAGCCTAAGTATGGCAACGGTGAGAGGTATGAGCGCGATTGGTATGAGGACGTCTTTCTCAAGGTCAGCCGTGAGATCCTTCGGACACTCAAGCCAGCTGGAAGCTTCGTACTCAACTACCGCTCACGTCGACAGAACGGTCAACGTGGCACGCTCCAGTATGAGCTAGTGCTTTGGTTGAGGGATCAAGGCTTTAACTTCGCTGAGGACTTTGTGTGGGGCAAGCCGTCACCACCTCCGGGTCGCTGGAAGCGGCATTTGAAGGATGCAGTGGAGTATTGCTTTCAGTTCACCAAGACAGACGACTGGCGATTCTTTCCCGAGCAATGCCTCGTACCAGCTCGCTGGGATCGCAAGGATGTCGAACGGCGCAAGAAGCTGGCCCACAACTACGAACGGGTCAACGAACCTTCGGGCCAGGGCCGGAAGCGGGTGCAGGCGGGCCCCGACATGGTCCGGCCGTCGACCCTCCTGCACATGGAACCGGAGTTCCTTCCGAACCCCACCGAGCATCCCGCACGCTTTCCAGTCGACCTACCAAGCTTCTTCATCAATCTGCTCACGCAACCCGGTGACCTGGTTTTCGATCCCTTCGCTGGCACCTGCACTACTGCCGTCGCGGCGGAAAAGCTGGGTCGACGCTGGCTCGTGACCGAACTGGACAAGAGCTACACGGCCGTGCTTGCCGACCGCCTGGAGCGCGGCCGCTAGCGTGCCCTCGTGGCAAGCGTTGCTCAGACGATCTCGGACATCAATGCAGCGGCGAGCTGGAATGCACGGGTCACCAAGATTCGGCAGGTCCCGCAGCATCATGGCGTAGCCGAGCACGCCGCGGTCTACGCGGAAGTCGCCCACCAGCTCTACGTCCCCAACTTCCAGCCGGACTACGCCTTCATCCACTGGCGCGACGACTACGAGCTTGAGGACTTCGCAGCGTCCTACGAGGCTGCGTACCAGGGAACGGCCGGATTCACTGACGTAGATCTCGACTCTCTTACTCGGCTGCTTCAGAAGTCGCCAAGAGCGCTGCGGACATTCCGGACAATCACCGGCCTCACGACCCAGGAGTTTGCGGAGGCTACTGCGGCCGTGGGCGAACTCGGGGATCTCGACCGTCTATCCAATGGTCGCGTCAAGAGCATCGAACAAGGCGGCGTCATCCGACTGCATGAGGCTCAAGTCGCCGCCCGCACTATAGACGAGCTACTCAACCAGACGCTGTTCTCGCCGGGCTCGCCCGACTATCGCCTGAAACAGGCGAAACCCGACACGACCCAGGGGTGGGAATCCGTCCGAGGGTTTGCGGAGCACGGTGTGCCCTTCGCAGTGTTCCTCCACCAGCGCCACTACGGTGGCGCCTTCCGGCAACTCCTCGACGCCACATCAACCCGGCGCGGCAATCTGATCGAGGACGTCGTCCAAGACCTCCTCGCGAACGCTGGTGTTCCGTTCGTACGCACCGGCTCCCACAACCAGGCCGAGATCGAGTCACGGTTCGGCGTGACGGTCAGGCCGGCTCCCGACTTTGTCGTCTTCGATGCCGGCGACAACCTCCGGGCCATGCTGGAGTGCAAGGGGGCAAATGACGGAGGCACCGCCCGAGACAAGGCCAGTCGCTTTCGGGGGCTACGCACTGAGGCCGGGCGTCTTGGCGGCGTACCCCTCGTCGCCGTGCTCTCCGGGCTCGGATGGACACGGGTCAACGACACGCTTGGGCCAGTGGTGCGCGACTGCGACGGTCGCGTCTTCACCCTGGCGAATCTCCCAGAGATGTTGACGGTCACGCCGTTTCCTGAGTTGGCGGGGATTGCCCCGTAACGGCAGCAGTCGCGCCAGGCCGGCGAATCCGAGCAGTCCTCTGCGGGATCGGCTTCCTCATGGACTCGAGCAGGGCCTTGGCACGCTCCAACCCGTCATGGTCACGAGCTAGTACCCACCGGCCGTAGCGCCGGCTACCAGCCTGGTCTGGACCGACCCAGTAGCCGTACAGATAGTTACCCTGCGCAGACACAGTCAGAATGTGCGAGCCGTAGGCGTTTGCGCCCGGTCTAATCGACTCCCACTGACCGATGAGATAGGACTTCTCAACGAGCTGTGTGCGAGCCGTGTATCGATAGCCTTCGCTGCTGTTCTGGTTGCGGAAGATCAGTTTCCCGAAGCTCGCTCGGATCGTGATGTCCTCGGTCACCCAGGTACCCGGCGGTTCGTCGATCCCCTGGTACGTCGACTTCCACTCACCAAGCAGCTCCGGACGCCGCTTGTGCTGGATCCAGCGGACCAGTGTCGGAATGAGGGCCAGCAGAGAAGAGAAGACTGCACCGACGACAGTCCAAAGCAAGGAATCCACCACTCGCCTCCGCCTCCGTCTCAACCACTAGGCCGATGACAGTGCAAGAAGCCTACGCGACCTAACGCTGGAAGGCTGGTCGGTCGTGGTGCTTGTTGTTGAGTGTGCTGCTCAGCTTCGGCTGTACTGCAGCGGCGCTCTACCGCGGCCGGAGTAGCCCGGTACCGGCCCCAGCTTCTCCACGGACCCGGCCTCGACCAGCTCGTCGACGGCCTTGCGCACTGTCGCCTGGCTGCCCCTGACTCCGTTCATGACATCGGCTAGTACGAACGTGCCCTTGAGCTTCAGCACGTACGCCTTGATGTCCTCGACCGGCACGGCCTTGGCCCGCTGGCGACCTTCACCCGAGCCAGCCCCACGGCCACGACCTCTGCCTGCCGGCACACTGAACCCAGCTTCCCGTAGGACCTCGTCCGGCACCTTCAGCTCACGGAAGGCCGACAGCGGGACGCCTGACTCCTCAGCCCAAGCCTTGGCGTGCTCGACGAAACCCTTGCGAATGGGCTCCTCGTCAACGTTGGCCACGCGCTCCAGTTCAGCCAGAGCCTTGAGCTTGTCGACGGGATCTACCGCATCAAGCACAGCCTGGGTCTTCTTCTGGATCTCCTTCTCATCCCGGAGTCTGCCGGGGTCTTCGAGAAACAGGAGGTAGTGACGTACGGCGTCTTCGGAGGGCTTGTTGGCGGCGATCATGATTTGGAACCTATCGCAGAAGCTTGTTGTCGCCGCGGACTACGTCGGCACCAGGACAAGAAGCCGATTTGAAAACCTCATCCCGGTTCGCAGAGTGCTTGTGCCAATTCGTTCCATGATGCTCTTGGCAGGTTCCTGAAGTCCCGGTTGATCACCTGCAAGCACACATGGTCCGCTCCGGCGTCCCAGTGCTGGTGAACTCGCCGCTCCACGGCCTCGACGTTGCCCCAAGCTACGACCGCATCGACAAGCCGGTCGCTGCCCTCGTGCTTGAAGTCCGAGTCCTCGAAGCCCAGCCGCCGCAGATTGTTGGTGTAGTTGACGAGCGGCAGGTAGCGCCTGGTGTATCGCCGACCCACGGCACGAGCCACTGCAGGCTCGACCTCAAGCACGACTGCTTGCTCGACAGCCAGCAGCTTGTCCGGTCCGAGGATTGTCCGAGCCATGGCCGTGTGTTCCGGCGGCACGAAGTAGGTATGGGCGCCGTCAGCACGTTCTGCTGCGAGCGCCAGCATTCTCGGGCCTAGAGCAGCGAGGACACGAGGTGACTCAGCGGGGCGAGCAGCTCGGTAACGCTTCGCGGCCTGATCCATAGAGTCGAGGTAGTCCCGCATGTGTGCGAGTGGGCGGTCATAGTCATGGCCACGTTCCCCGTCGACCAGGCGGGCGTGACTGACACCCAACCCCAACAGGAAGCGGCCCGGGTACGCCTCAGCCAGCGTCAACTGGCCGGCGGCAGTCGTCAGCGGATCACGGGCCCAGATATTCATGATGCCCGTCGCCACCACCAGGCGCTCGGTGGCACTGAGCACCAGTCCCGCCTGGGCGATCGGCTCCCGCCCGATGTTCTCGCCGAACCACAGGGCACCGAAGCCCAGGGCCTCCAGCTCCTGCACGACCTCCCGAAGCTCAGCCGCCGGAACGAAGTCCAGCTGCCCCGTCCAGATACCGACCTTGCCGAGATCCATCACGAAGAGCTGGCCTGCTCCAACGAGCCGGCGAAAGCCACCAGCTGATCGTCCAGATCACGCACGGCCGTGCTACCACCTACCGGAGCGAGCGCCTGTCGAACCTCACCAGCCCGCTGCCACACCCGTCCTATCGGTTGGTCGCCAGCGATCGTCAGCGCTTCGCTGGCAGTAGCCACTGCTTCATCGTGCTCGTGGGCCTGTGCTGCCGCGAGCGCCACGCTCAGCATCAGGATCGCCCGTGCCTTGACTCGGCTCGCGGGCAGGTTGGCCAGCGCCACCCTGAACGCTGAGCCAGCCGCCTCCGGTTGCTCGATGAGCAGGTGACTCAACCCCTCGTAGTAGGCGAGGTCCAGCTGCTCACCAACGAAGTCCATGCCATGGTGACGCTGATCGGGACTCGTGCGCTGTAGCCGCTTCGTGGCTCGTTGCTGAGCCGTCGTGAAGCCCCGGCCATCTCCTAGCCCTGCCAGAGCCCGAGCTTCCAGTGCATCGAGCCAGGCCCGTGTGGTCGGGCTGGCACCTCGACCCGCCAGGGTCTGAGCCCCCTCGAGAACGGTGGCCGCTGCGGCGTAGTCCTGATGATCAACCGGGATGAGGCTCTGGGCGCCGAGGAGCCAGCCGCAGAGGTTCTTGTCGTCGGCCTCCCGAGCGGCGGTAACGGCGCCGGCGAACCAGGCGTTGGCTGCCTGGTATTCGGCCATGTCGAAGTAGAGCCAGGCTCGGAGGCCTGCCAGGCGTCCAGCGAGGGAACAGAGCCGTTGGCGGAACGACACCGGCTGCGATTCCTGCATCCAGCCAACGACGTGCTTCAGCTGGCGCCGTAGCTCAGGTAAGAACACCAACGGTGGCAGCTCGGCGTAGCGAGCGTCGAGGCGGGCACAGGCTTCTTCAGCCAGAGTCAGGCTGCTCTGGCTGACTCGTCGGGATTGCAACACATCGTGGAGTTCCCACAGATCGGCGCCGAGAGCGGCAGCTCGTTCTGCGGCCAGGGGATCGTCGTTGAGACCGGTGTGAAGGGCTCCGGTCGATCTGTGGTCCCCAGCTCGAGGTGGCGGGAGAAGATCGCCTTCGACGACCTGCGTCTGCTCGATGGCCACTGGATGCTCGGAGCGAGGCAGCTTGAACCAGAGGTCCTCTTCGGGGATACCGAGCAGCTGAGCCCAGAAGGTCAGACGGTCGAGGTCCTGGATGGCCTGGCCCGTTTCGATGCGACTCAGCTGGCCCTGAGTGATGTCGGCCCACTCGGCGATGTCGTCCTGGGAGAGGCCACGGCGGCCGCGGTGGGCGTGCTGCCGGAAGGCCCGGATGACCTGGCCCATGTGGCGGCTCGCGAGTGCGGCGCGCAGGGCAGGGTCAGTCCAAAAGTCGGGTGACAGGTCAAGCGGTGGCGACGCACGAGGCGAGGTAGTCGAGTCGCATGATCCACATAGCTCGCTTCTGTTGTCGTGAGCGAGACGGGTCCCGCAAGCTCGGCAGCGGCGAGGGTGGTCGTTGGGCATGGTCGTTGGGTCCCGCGGTCCGGCGAGAAGAACCGGTCGGATACGGACCCATCTTTCCAGCGTTTGAGGCAACGGGGATATGCGTTCCATACATATCCCATGCATGGGTCCCCATGGCCGGTTGAGGGATCGTCGCCCAACGTGAGGGCGATGGACGACCACATGAACCAAGGGGCCAGGAAGGACAGCTTCCTGGCCAGCGTGTCTGATCGACTCCATCACGAGAGTCATGGCGGCAGCCTGGAATGGTGGCGAGTGCCCACCGCCACGGTCATTGTTGAACTCGCCCAGACGAGGGAATTTGTAAGTGCCCTGGCTGGCATCGCCGAGGTGCTGCAGGCCGGTGAGGATCCGATGTGGGTGGTGGGTGGCGCCACTGCAAGGGAGGCCTTCGCCGTGGCTCAGGAGTGGCTTGATGCCGGGGTGGAGGCGACCGAGGTCGGTGGCTGGCTGAGGGCCGGGTGTTGGGACCCGAAGATGGCCAAGCAGATGGTCGACGCCGGACTACGGCCTCATCGGCTGCTCGACGGCGAAGGCAAGCCCATCCAGTGGGTCGAAGGCTCTGAGGGTCACGACATACCTGTTGCCCTGGCAGTGGCGGACGGTTACCTCACGCCCGAAGAAGCGGTACGCGTGGTGGTGCGGTCGTGACTGTCTGCACCTGGACTCCGAGCTGCAAGAGGCCGGGGACTCACGAGCTGGAGTGTCAGACGCGGCCGGGGCTGATCATCCTGGTGACGGCCTGTGAGCAGCATCTGGCGGTGGCGGAGATGCGGGGGTATCGGGTGCGGCACAACGGCGACGCCAGGATCAACGGCCATCCCAGGCGATCTGGCGAACGACAAGACGATCAGCGTGGTGTCGGTAGATGACGAGGCGGCCGAGTCGAAAGCGGGAGCGGGACGAACTCGTTGCTGGACTTCGGGAGCACGGCAATACCTGGGTTGAGATCGCCGAGGTGCTTCGCGATCTCTATGGCTACAACGCTCGGGCGGCCGTGCGGCTGGCCCACGGGTGGAGTCAGACAAGGGCGGCAGAGGAGTGGTCGAGGCGCTGGCCTGATGACATTAAGATTGGTAAGAACTTCTCATACTGGGAAAGCTGGCCAGAATCGGGTCATCCCCCATCGTTGGCTACGCTCGTGAAGCTGGCCGAACTCTACGAATGTGCTCTCACACATCTAGTCGACGGAGTCGCAGACTACAGCGCTCACGATCTGGCGACCGGACCCGATTGCGGTTCCCCGGGCTGAACGCCTACCAGCCAGAACTACTCGATGACGGTCTGCAGCGTCCCGTCGCTTCGACGACGCCACTTAGCGCCGTCAGCCAGAGCGTACGAGAATTGCATCTCCGAGCGAACGATTCGCCCTGCGCTTGTCTCGGCTAGCTCGACCTCTAACTTACCGCCGTGTGGCGGGATAGCGCCGTGTTCCTCCGAAACAAGTTCAACCTCACGCGCGGGTGGGTCCACAAATATGACCGCCCTCCACCAATAGACCGGGCTAGCAGTCCCGTTCTGTAGGACTGCGATGACGGCTCGCGCACGATCCTCAGTCATACTGCCCGTCTGCACCCAACAGTTAACGCTTGCTGCCTCATGTATCATCTCTTCGGCTACGCGATGCTCCGCTTCGCGGCGCGCCTGGGCGCGATCGCGCCGCCACATGTGCAGAGTAAGCACCACTGCGACCAACGCAATAGAACTTGAAACCCAATCACCTATAGTGCCCCACTCTGCTGTGGCTCCAAGTCTGCTACCCATGAACTCGCCTAGTCGCCTCGGGATCGAATCTGCTCGATCGCCTCTCCAGCGAGTCTCCTCGTCTCCGATGGGCTCCTCGCGTCAGCTACGAGTGTCACCAGTGTGGGAATAGCTGCCCTCGAACCCATCTGACCCAGGCGATACACGGCAATAGGTACCCCGGCCTTCAGATTCTCATTCATGAGTCGACGAACCAGAGCGCTCGTGAGATCAAGATCTCCGCTGCTTAGGAGCAGGCGTTCAGCGGCCCTATCCGCAGGTCCCTCCTGGCTACGTACTTCAGACACGTACTCATACGCCGAGTACCGTCCTGCTATCACGAGCTGGTATTTGATGACCTTCTGAATGAACCAGCTTTGAACGACCCCGAGGGCGGACTCCAGCTCCGTAAAGTATTTGGGATCAACATCCTTCAAAAGCAGCCCGAACTCTTCCGCCATCTCCATTGTGTACAACAGTAAGAGCCTGTCTGGCCAAGCCAAACGTCGCCGAGCTATGGAACCGACGGCTGCTTCCACTGACTGACTCCAATACTCCCGAACAAAGTACAATACTAGTGACCTAAACGTAGCCTCCGAGAGCGCCTCCGGACGTACGCCCAGGGAAGAGTCTGAAGCGACCCGGGACAAGATGCCCTGAGCAACAAAGTACTCAAAAAAGCTCGCATGCGCGAAATAGAACTCACGGTTCTGTGAGTCGAAATGAAATGGCGCATCTCGCCCCTTCAAGAAGTGATTCGTCGTAACGAAATCTTGGACCCACTCATAGCTCTTAGGACCCATACCCGGCCCAAGTGAGGGATCGCGCCATACCGCCTCCATCACCCGCGATGTCATCCGATCATGTGTGACCGTATACGCTGACGCACGCGTACCACGCTGACCACTGAAGATGTCATAGGCGAGCTCTGCGAGTATCAGTTGCTTATGCCTCTCACGAAACGCCGAGCGTCGACGGTCGTAGTCCACACTTAGAGTCCAGCTGATGTACTCATCGTACAATTGCGCTATGCTGAGTGGCCTGACTCCGGTTGGGAGCCGATCTATAAGTCTTGCCATCATCTTCAGCATAAGAGGCCTTCTCAGCTCTTCGCTGAGAATCGCGTCGAATCTATCGAGATACGTTACGACGCTGGAAAGTCGCTCAGATCGCCCCTGCGTAGCCTCTCGGAGTTCTGCTCGACTCCATGGATCCAAAGCTATAACGAATGGCTCTTTAGCCCCGAGACTTGGCCACCGGAACTCGTTCCGTAGCTGCCTATTGAGCTCGTCGGTGGTATCTGCTAGGGATCGGCGAGTCGCTAGGACCACCCGATAGCCGGCGGCGAGCAGCCGCGAAACATCCGCCAGATCAGGCTGGGATGTCTGTTCACCGGTGATGGAGTTCACTGAGTCAAAGTTGTCCAGCACGATCTGAGGAGGCACGCCGCCTAAGTCCCGTTCGTCGGCTGCAGGACCAACCAGCCCGCCCGACGCGTGCTCGCGCTGGACATGTTCGTAGTCTGTCGCTATCAGCCGTGCCGCCGGGGGCTGCCTAGTGACCGCTCTCATGTACTCGTTCAGCAGCCAGGTCTTCCCCGCACCGACGTGCCCATAGACGACGAGAAGATTGCTCGGCTGCTTTGCCCACTGAAGTATTGCCTCCATCGCGGGCTCGCGTCTTGGACCAGCCGGTGAGTATCTGATGCACATCGGGGCCGGGAGTTCTACCTCATCCGCAAAGGCGACGTCTGACTCAGGCATCCGGGTCACACCCAATGGACGACGGTTTTGGAGTCGATTCGACCAACAGACATGTTTATTAGAAGGCGATCCCGTTCTGGCTGCTCCCCATGCACTCCATAGCCCAGGACGGCATGGACAAGGCCACCATTAACTATGGCGACCGAGCCGGTCTCCACTTCCAGGTCGAAGTAGGGAACGTCTCGTAAGGCGCTCTCCGGGTACGGATAGCCTGTATGCGGAACTCCGAATCGCTCACGGCATATCTGGTCAGGAAGGCAGTTCCACACCCTCACGGCACCGCCCAGCCGTGAGACTCTGGGATAGATGTTGACGGCAAGAACTGTATGGTCAGCGACCTGTTGGATTTCAAAGTCACGCTGGTCCGGATGACACAGTTGCCCAACATCATCATGCGGGCTCAGCAGGTACTTGTCGCCAGTCGTCCACGTTAGTGCCCTCGCTGGTGCGGCGAGCCTGCCACGCCAGATCGCACGGCGTAAGGCGAGATTCTGAGACGTAACAGCCGAACGAATCTGAGCTAGCACGCTGTCGATGGGAGAATCACCCTCTAGCAATGCTTGGATATAGGGCTCGCTCGTTCCGATGTCGGCAATGTACTCGTTGAATGATTTACCGTAGTGATACGCGCCAAGATAGTGGCCGCTCACGCCATCAGGCCGTGGAAGCCTTCCGGGACTGCTCCAGAAGCGATCAACTAGCCTTCGGCAGAGCTCCTCGCTCATCGCGTCCTTGGCCATTGCCGCTGCCAATCTACCCTCCAAGGCTGCTAGAAGGTCCGACGCGTCGAAGTGGCCTTTTGTAACCGATACTCTGAAGTCGCTAGCTAACAGAGAACGGCCTGTGACCGTCTGAGGTTCCAACAGGCTATCCTCCTCCCACATTGCTGAATGAACGTCGGATCTCGGTTGACGGGCGGGGCAATTACACCGAAGAGACGATTGCAGGAGCGATTAAGCTGAGTCACGGTCGCCAAGCGAACGAGCCAGATACTCATGACAACGATGTCCGGCGTTGACCGACCAACTGTGCACGCTCTTCTGCGTTGGTGGATCAATACACCAGGTATTGACCTCCTTCTAGCTGCGTTCGTCTCACTTGTGGCACCTGCGATCATTCATCTCGACCGCACGGCAGAAACCCGTAGTGCCTGGTTGCAGACGATAGTCGGAGTGTTGGCCGCGTCGACGGGATTCACTATCACGGCGCTGAGCGTGATACTGGCCGTGACTCCAGGACGGCGGCTCCAGAGCGTCATCACCCATGCCGGGGTGCGATTTCTAAGCCTCGTCACCACAACCCTATTGACCGCATTCAGCACGTCAATCGCGCTCGCGTTTCTCATCGGTATAGAGACCGGTCGAGGCGTCACACATGTAGAGGTCCTACTTACTAGCCTCGGAATTGGCGCCATGGTGCGAGTCATTGCGCTGTTTCACAGCCTCTTCCTGGTGTTACTCTACGACAGAGATCTATAAATACTTTCGACCGGCACGCAGAGATCTCAACTAGATCCGCTTCGTTGCCTCATCCTCCAAACTCCACCGCGCCGTGCTTGTTTCATGAGGGCTACTTCGTCAACTGCTTGCCAAAGCATTGAAAGTCCTCCATGTAGATCAGTGGAGCTATCGATGCTTCTCTCATCGGCGACCTCAAAGAGATCGATGGCCTTGACTATTTCGTCGGCATGAGCGGTCGCCAGGCGCTCGAAGTCGTCGCGATGCGCCTCTAGACGTCGCGATATGACTCCCTCGCCGGTTGGATACAATGCGAACACGCTGACAGCATCCGTCACAGATAGAGGCATGATCGTTAGAGCCGTGCCTCCATATAGCATCTTGAGCACGTAGGCGTAAAAGTCGCCGTCACGGGCATAGTCCGTGTCGGATACGTCGACTTCTATACATCTATGCTGTGCAGCCGCCTTTTGCATGAGTGTCCTCTGGCGGGGCAAACGAGTCTCAAGCAAAGACGCTAGGATGGCGAGCGGACTGATGGGAGCGCCGAGCAGATTCTGTTGAATGACCTCAAGCGCCGCAGTCGTTGCTTGTGGATCACAAAGGCGGAATCCGTAGGCTGGTCCAATAGTGGCAAACCAGACACGGGAAGCGAGCGGATCCTCTGGTACCACCTTATGCAGCAGTCTATAGAGGTGGATGCCGATCTCCGTTTCCGCCCGACTGGCGATCATCAGGATCTGACTCACTGCCCACGCGTATCCTGTAATAAGAAGTAGCTGGACAGCATCAGCGCAGAGGCTTGCCGACTCCTTAACTCTATCTGGAAGGATCACCACGGCGTCGCTGTAGCGACCGCTCCGTCGAACCTTTCTTCGTCGGCGAACAAGATCCAGCGGACCCTGGGGCGAGATCGGAATCAGTGACACAATGAACGTCGCTGGGGCCCCAGGATCGGGGGCGCTCGACAGCACATAGTGGACTCCGTCGGAGTCGGTGAGATGGCCAGATAGCCCACTGAGCCCAAGGTGGCTCTTAGTGTCCAGAATGTGCCGTAGGGACGAGCCTACCGCTTCTGTTAGAGCAGTCTCGACTGATGTCAGAAACTCGCTCGCCGCTCCGAGCGTTGGTGCTGGACACGACTGCTGCAAGAACATCAGCAGCTTGGAGCGTTCGGCCTCCAATAGAGCATCTGACTCACTGAACCGCAAACCAAACCACCTTCAGTGCTTACGACGTAAGCCTACGAGGAGCCGATGGATCGAGATTCCTTTCTTCCTGCACCAACTCGAACCAGATGCCATCTGGATCGCGGACGAAGAAGTAGTCCACTTCGGTGCGCCCACGACGAATGTCTGAGACGGGATGACCCAGGTCCATCAGAGCAGCGTGCGTCTTGCGTAGGTCTGGCACATGTATGGCGAAGTGCTTCACGCCGAGCTGTTCGAGATCGTTTCCCAACTCAAACTCGCATGGAGCAGCCGCTCCGTTGGTGGCGTAGCAGAAGACTTCTAGACAGAAGCCGTCCTTTAGTAGATGGATGATCTGCAGGCTGTTGTCTTGGGCAGTCCAGTGAACGACTTCCTCGAACCCGAAAAGGCCGTAGAAGTCAAGGGTCTGCGGAACGTCGCGGACGCTAATGGCGACATGATGAGGGCGAAAGCCAGTCTTATCCACTATGCTAGTGTACTCCTTTGTGGGCTACCCGTGAAGCAAGTTGGCTAGATCGGTGATGAGTTTAAAAGGTTCATGCGACTCAAATATAGTCCGCCCGTAACAGATGCCTGCTGCTCCCGCCTCAACCACCATCTCGACAGTCTTCAACGCAACGTCGCGAGTCATTGCCTCGCCCCCAGCAGCGACAACTCGGGCGGGCCTCGCAGAATCGACGACTCGGCGGAATGAGTCGACGGTGCCAGTGAATGGCACTTTTACAAGCGAGGAGCCAAGGTCTCGTGCGACGGCGGCGGCATGTGCGACAGTGTCGGGTCGATGGATGGGATCAACACCAGCAACATAAGATGCTATTAGCGTCGGCATGCTGTGGCTTCTTGCCTCAGCCACAAGGCGACCAGCCTGACTTAGCATTTGCGGTGCGTTCCCATGGTGGAGGCTGAGATGAATACCTATCGCATCAGCGGCGAGCCGGATGGCGTTCGCGACGGTCGTCGTTTGCGTCTTATCGCGCTCGTCATCCAACGTGGTGCTTCCTGTGGCGTTGATAATGCGCCCGAACCGAATAGTTGGAGATACGAAGTGGCAATGGAATCCCGGGTGAGCCAGGATCGCTTGAACGCTGCCCGCACACTCCGACCATAACTCTTCGATGAAGCCTGGAGCATCATTTAATGCACCACGTGGGCCTGCGAACAGAGGCGCATCAAGTGCAAGTATCAGTGTTCTTCCAGACCTGGGATGTAGAAGAGACCGGAGTCGCACCGAGATCCCGTAGTCATCCATGGTCGCTCACCAATCTCAGATCGTCCGCCGCACTGCAATGCGCGCGGCGGATCGGCGAGGAACTGCACATCGCCAACATGAGCCTCCAAGCCGGCCGGTGCTCCCTGCCTGCAGTTTGACTGCGAACCTCCCCGCTCGGTGGGATTGACTCGTCGCGACTTCCACGGTGTTCCATCTAGCAGCGAAATCACGCCCGGTCACCCCAGTAGCGGCAGACTGTGAACGTACGATGTGAGTATGGCTGGCTACGTGCAGCAGGCCTGGCTGCTCCGCAAGTGGCGAACAGAAGTCGCCAAGCTGACCCAGCTTGACGCCACGAAGGCCGTGTTCACCACGAAGAGCGTTATCTCCATGTGGGAGAGCGCCGAGCGTGGCCTAACGTTCGACCACCTACACGCCCTCGATCGCTGTTACGGAGCTGGTGGCGCACTGGCTGACATCGCCCTGGCCATGGGCACACCGTCCGGAGTTCGTTCCCGCCGTAGCTGGGTGCACAATCCCCAGAACTCAAGCGGTCCTGTCTGGGCCTGGTGTCGTCCCGAGCATGGACGTGAGTACATCACTGTCAAGGTGCGCTGGGGCGCCTTCACCGTTGACTGCTCGTCAGCCTGCGACCACCATGGCATCTTCCTGACCTCACCAATCTCCATGCCTAACCCCCCGGTATGGGTCGACATGGCAGAGCCTGGCTGGGTGGACTTCGGCCGGGGAGGGATCCCTGAACAGCTCGGCATCCCAACCTTCGACGCCCTGTCTGGCCTTCGGGTCGCCGCTGGCGGGCACTCCTCCGCCGGCCTCGTCGCTCGACACCTCGCCGAGCGGTTCGCGACCGACAAGGCGTTCGCTCAGGCAGTCCTGGTCTTCTTCGGCGAACCGCATGACGTCGTACTTGAAGTCTTCAGCACGGCTGACGCTCGGAGGACAGTGCGCGATCTGACGAACGGTATGTCGCCAGTCAACTCCCACAAGCCCTTCACCGGGCAGCAATGGCGACAACTCCGCAACTGCCGATGTCTCAGCCGACCTGCGGCCGCCAAAAGGGCAACAGCCCTCACGCCAGACCATCGAGTCACCGACGACCAGATCGATGAGCTTGAAAGAGGCGGCAACCCGCGCACTGAGTTCCTACGCTCCCGCCTTGACCGTGTCTACCGAGCCGACGGCTACACCTGCATTGAGGAAGTGAAGTCCAGACGGCCGAAGTCACCGTTTAGGTTCGACTTTCCCGCCTATTGGATCGGCCCCGTCTGGTTTACCTTCGCATCGAAGCATGACGTTCCCGCGCTGGCTCAAGTTCGCTGGGGGCAGAGCTACAAGCAGCTGCAGGTCAAGGGCGGGACGACGGTCGCCTGTCGCAAGCCCACCGAGGAACCCATCCCGTTCGAGATCATCTGTCCCCGCGACTGGACTGTGAAGGCGGGCATGGGCATGCATCCTGCTGCTTGGGACGTCAACTGGGGTTGGTCGAACGTCAACGATGCCAACACTCGGGGAGATGATCCCGTCCACGAGCTCTTTCTCGGACTGTTCGGTCGGACCAAGGAGGAGTTCGAGAAATTCCTTCGCCGCTTCACGGACGCATCGTCGTAGGCCAATCAGTAGCACTGGACCTGCACCGTGACCGGTCACGTCATCAACCTGGGCGCCCCGATCTCGATCCGCACTATCTCCGCCGCCACATCCAACAGCAGCTCCCGCTCGTGCTGCTGTCGGAAGGTGGACGGCGGCATGCGGAGCTGATCAGCGGCCATCTTTCGCCTCACCTTCACCAACTGTCCGCGGGCAGCCGGCACCACGCCGAATAGCCGCCGCGCCGCCTCCCGTCGCGGGCCTTCACCTAGGCCCTCGATTGCCTCCAGGAGCACGCTCTCCAGGCCGAAGGCCAGCACATCAGGGTTGGTGCTACCGCCCATGCGGTCCTGCACGCACCAGAGGGCCAGCAGGTCAGTGCATTGCCGCAGCCGGGCCACACGGATACCGAAGCGCCGTACTCGCTCCAGACCGCGCGCAACCTCCTCCATGGAGGCCCGCCCCTGCGGCGATGTCGGTGCCAACGCCTTGCCCCGGGTGACGGAAGGCCGGGAACGCGGCGCTCAACTCCCTTCTCGGCTGTCAAAACTAGTCACTCTTCCGGCAGTTTCAGCACACATTCCAGGCAGCCAGATGTGCGCACGCTCCTTTCGGGACGGCACCTCCGCCGTCCAGATACGAAAGAGAGGAGCCCCATGTCCGACCGAGCTGCGCCCCTAGCGCCAGCCCCCTCGATCACCGCTGCCCGCACCAACCTCAACCGGTTCGTCCTCGTACAAGCCGGCGCCACAGCCCAGCTCGTCGGCTTCGGGTGGCAGGCCGACCCGGACGCCCCGGCCGACTACCGCAGCCTGCTCACGGCCTACGTCCGTAGCCAAGTCACCGGCTGCCCGCTACCCGTCAGCAATGCGTACACCGAACCGAGCATCTACGGAACCACCGAGGGCAACCTCGCCTTCCGCTTCTGGCACGACGTGACGCACGTCCGACTTCACCAGGGCTTCGACCTCGATGGCGAGATCGAGGTCGCCACTGCCCAGCTCGACGTCCTCGGTGCCGCCGGGTTCCAGCCCGGCTCGCTGGAGTTCGAGCTGTTCCATGCCGACACGCTCGGGCAGACGCTCTGCGGCCTCGCCACGGGCGACTTTCCCCGGGATCAGATGTGCTTCGCCCGCCTCAGCTTGGAGTCGAGCCTGACCCTGGCCATCCGGACCGAACTGGAGAAGTCGTGAGAGGCCCCCACGCTTCTGTTATGACAGCTGACGTCTGGCGTCTCGTTCTCGCCGTACTCGTCACGCTCGCCACTCTCTGCCTCCTGGCAGCGTTGCTCATCAGCTGCGGCAGGAACAACGACGAGGTCGATCGCCATCAGCTCATCATCGCCATCGACCGCACTGGCGTGGCCCAGACCGAGACCTGGCAGGCCGAGGTCGCCACCCAGACCCAGGCGGCATTGGAGCAAGCGATTGACGAGGACATCGACCAGGTGGCCCTGCTGTCGATCGGTTCCAACACCGACCAGACCGCCACCGTTGCGACTGCCGACCTCACGGCCATCGAGGGCAACACCCAGGCGAAGCGTGACGCCGCCCGTCAGCGCATGGTCGACGACCTCGCCTCTGCGGCGGCCCAGGTCGCGGCCAAGCCGGTGGACACGGTTGGCACCGACGTCTTCGCCGCGCTCCACCAAGCCGCCTCCCTCTGCGAGGCCCCGAAGGTCACCGACTGCTCGGTCCTGGTGATCTCCGACCTCGAGGACCAGCGACTCCTAGCGGCAACCTCGCCCGTGGTTGCCGTAGAGCAGTTGGGCAGCCTGATGCCCGACCTCACCGGCGTCTCGCTGCAGGTCTCCGGCCAGGGCGCATCAGGCGCCGACGCCTCCACTGTCCAGAAGATCAAGGACGCCTGGCTCGCGCTGTTCGAGCACGCCGGCGCTGTCGACGTGCGCATCGCTCGGTCGCTCTGAGATGGCTGTGATGAAGACCTACGGCACCCAATCCCACGACGCAGCCCGCAGCCGAGCCGAGGCGGCACGAGCTGGCCGAGACGATGCCCGACGGGGTTATCCCCGAGCTTCGTCGTCGGGTGAGGCAGTGACCGACTACTTCGGCACTGCTGCTACAGCGTCGGCTCACACCGCCGGAACGTTGCATCTGGCTGAGCATCTGCATGAGGCCCGGCCGCGTGTCGACCGGACCATCGCTGAAGCCACAGCCGTCGTCGTGCGACAAACAGCCCGTGTTGGCGATGCTCTGTATCGGACGTTGGCGGCCGACCATGAGGTCCAGGCGTTCAAGCGCTTGCCGCTGGCTGCCCGACGTGAGCCCTGGCCAGCCTGGCTGCGCATCGTGCTGCTTGGCGTAATGGCGCTCGGCACCGGCGCCGCCTTGTCCGGTGCCTTGCTGGAACTGACCTCGGATGAGCCGTACTACGTCTGGGGCTTCTGCCTGGCCACCACCCTCGCCGTCGTCGCCCTGGGGGCATTCCTGGCTCACACAGCTCGGAGCTTCGAGTACAACCGCCTGAAGCCCGACCAATTCACGACTGGCTGGCTCCCCAAGGTCATCTTCGCCATCGGGGCACTGTTCGCGGTCTTGCTCATGGTGGCGTTGGCCTCGATCCGAGGCACCGCAGCCGAGGCCGATGCAGCTCGCCAGAGCCGGGCCGATGCCGGCGTGACGGTCTTCCTGCCGGATCAGCCGACCGACTCAGCCGGCCAACGGCCGGCCGACGACGAACAGCCGTTGCCCAGCGTGTCACCGCTCGCCTTCGGGCTGCTTGAAGGCCTGCTGTTCACGGCGGCCTTCGGGGTCGAGTTCGTCAACCAACTGCCGTGGGCTGAGCAGCGTCGGAAGGCAGAGCGCTCACTGGCGGTCGTCGAGGGTGAACTGCGGGAGAGCACTCACCAGCTGGGCAATGCCTGTGGGCAGCTCATGGCTGGGCTGGACGAACGAGCTGACCGAGATGCGGCTGTGCTGCTGGCCGGGGAAGCGACAGTCACCCACGTCGCAGCTGAGGTAGGTGACTACCGGCGGGCCGTGCTGGCGCACCAGCCGAACCTTGGCGGTGATCCGTTCCATCAGACGCGAATGGAGGCCAGCACAGCTCCGCCCACGGAGGAGGTGGCCAGTAGTCACCAGACGTCAGCCATGGTCGCAAGCCAGTGGGGACGTGATCTGCCACCACCCGGTCTCATTCGGGCCGACGCCGCCTTTGACCACCTCGAGGTCGATCAGCTGGCACCTACGGCGCTCGCACGAGGGCTGGCCACGCTGGCAAGGGTGCCGGAGCGGGCTCAATTCAGTCGGCTCGTCTGGAGTTCGGTGGGCTTCATCGATGAGGCCCTGCGGACGACCGACGTACCGACGAGTGCGGCCGTTGGCATCAAGCTCGGCACCAGCAACGGCGTTGAAGCCAAGGCGGAGCCATGAGGCCCGGCCTCGTCGGACCCTGCCTCTTGCCTGGCCCCGGGCGGCTCGGTATCCCCGCAGGGCGCGGGCGGCGTCGCCGCCTCAGCGTGACGTGGCAGCGCCCAACGACTGCGTCCTCGTTCGAGATGCCAACGGTGCCAGCGCCGGATGGTGAGCGTGGTGACGAGTCGGTACTGGTCCTGCTAGTCATCGACGAGTCGCCATCGGAGCAGGCCGTCGACCCCCAGGGCTACCGACACGTAGCAGCCCGACGGATGGTCGAGTTGCTGCGGACCGAACTCAAGCACAAGGGCGACCGGGTCGCCTGCGTGCACTTCTCGACGGAGCCTCGGCCGTGGCTGAGCCAGACCAACCCGCACACCAAGATCGGGCGGCAGGCGCTCCGGCAGATGCTGCGTCCGGTCGGTGGGGCAGCTGGCACCGACATCCGAGCAGCGCTCCGCCGGGCTGCCGACCTCGTACCGCGGGCGTGGGACGGCTTGGTGTTGGTGGTGTTGCTTAGCGACGGCCAGGACCGCAGTACCGCCGAGCAGTTGGCGAGCAGGGTCGAGCGCTTCCCGGTGGGGAGCGTGCATGTCATTTCGATCGGCAGCCAACTGCCCAGCACCTGGAACGACGTGCCTCTCGGTTCCACCTCCGTGATCCCGTCGCTGGCTCGGCCTGATGAGGTCGAGTGGGCAGCAACTCAGGCGTTGTATGGCGCCCTCGGTGTGGGCTGGGCACGTCCAACACAACCACCATCAAGTTCGACCCAGGGGAGGAAGCCATGAACGTCAAGTCATTGCCACAACGTGTCTTTGAACTGTCCATGGGGGCACTTGCTGTGGCGTTGATCCTGACCTGGGCGTGGGCGCTGCTTGAGCCCTTGGTGCCGGTCATTGTGAGCGTCGGGGCTGTACTCCTGCTTATCGGGCTCTTGGCCAACCACGTCGCACACCGACGTGGCTATTGGTGAGGGAGGGGATCACGATGCGCATGCGTGAGAACGACAGCCCTGTCGGCATGTGCCTTAGAGGGCAGCTGCACCTTGCTTTCGCCCTGGTGCTCGGCGTGCAGGTGCTGCCCTTTGCCTTGTGCTTGCTCCACCTTGGCTATCTGCCGTCCTCTTGTCGGTCGTGATCGTTATTGCTGCGCGATGCATCGTCCGGTATCTCGCGCAGCGGAGGAGCAAATGGTGATTCCTCAGCCCTGATCACGCATGTCCGTTCGGTGCTGTGGAATCGACAATCTCGTTGACTGATGCGTTTACGCAGCATTAACTAGAAGTAGCTCTGCTGCGCATACGCAGCGACGAGCGGGTCGGCCGACATCCACCTCTTCTGAGGTCTGGTTCGGCGCGCCCTCAATCCGGTGTCCCTCCTTGGGCCACCTCGACAAAACAACACCAGAAGGAGGAACAACCCCATGAGTAAGAACCGATCACATAGGAGGAGGCAGAAGCAGGAACGACGCCTCGTGGTGCACAGCATCCGGCGCAACCCACCGGACTTGAAGAAGCTGGCAGGAGCACTCATCGAGCTAGCGCAAGCCCAGGCCGAAGCTGATGCCCAAGCCGCCGACACCCGCAGAAAGGCTGCCCGTCAGCGGCGCACCGAACACCAAGAGGAACGGGAAGAAACTCAGAACGACGGCCACTACGGAGGCCCCGCGTGAGCCTCCTCTCCCCCACCATCAACCGGCAGTGGTTCCGCCTCCGCTGGCCACACGAGGTCACCCCCGACCTGCTCCTGACGGCCCTGCTCTCCCTGAACGGCGCATCAACCCCGCGTCGCACCGACAGCCTCGTCCTCCGGGCCATCGGCCAAGGGGGGCAGGTTGCTCACTTCCTGGCTGTCGTCGACACCCAGGCCGCCGGGACTCGCCGCCAGCTCGAAGCCGCCATCCCCGGCCTGGCCGCTCCTCCCGTCGATCCGCCCGATGACGCCGGCCTTGATCGAGCCTGGCGTTGCTGGCTAAGTAGCCGTGAACAACCCCTCGACATGAAGCAGTCCGAAGCCATCGCCCGGGGCCTGCTGACGGCGCTGGCGTCGGCCGGGCCCGACGAACAGCTGGTGCTGCAGTGGGTGCTCGGCCCGGTACGTCGGCCCGCTGCGGTTGGTACGAAAGTCCGGGGCCAACTCGGCCCGACGCCCGGCAAGTGGCTGACCGATCTCGTCAACGGTCCGGGCGAGCTCGACGGCGAGGCCCGCACAGCCCTGAGCCACAAACAGGGTCTTCCCGGCTGGAGAGCCACGCTCCATATCGGCGTCAATGCCAAGGGAACACCCCGTCAGTTCCAGCTCCTCGGCCGTCTGGCCTCTGCCGTGAGGGTCGCTCAGGGGCCGGGCGTGCAGGCCGGCTTCAAGTCGGCCGACCCGAATGTCTTCACGCGTGCCAATCAAGGCCAACTGCCGTTTCGTCGTCCCCTCGCTATCAACGTCGGCGAGATGAAGGGACTGGCGGCCTGGCCACTCGGCCTCACCGAGGGCCTGCCGATCGAACGCATCCGCAGCCGGCTGTTGCCACCGAGCGCCTCTGTCCCGAGCGGCGATCGGGTGGTCGCTGAGGCGACGTATCCGAGCCAGGAGCGATCCCTCTCACTGTCGCCTCGGGACGCCCTGCAGCACCTGCACGTCATTGGTCCGACCGGTACCGGCAAGAGCACGCTGCTGCTCAACCTCATCGTTCAGGACATGGTGGCCGGCCGCAGCCTCGTAGTAGTCGAGCCCAAAGGCGACCTGGTGCGCGACGTGCTCGAACGAGTACCGGACCACCGCCTCGACGACGTGGTGGTCATCGACCCCACGGACGCACAGCCCGTCGGCCTCAACCCGCTCGCTAGCCGTGGCATCGCCAACGAGGTCAAGACCGATCAGCTCCTGGCGGTCTTCAAGGGCCTGTTCGCCGAGAGCTGGGGACCACGGCTCCAGGACATCCTTACCGCCGGCTTGCTCACGCTATGTCGAGTACCAGGCATGAGCCTCCCGGCCCTGCCGCTGCTGTTCACCGACGCTGGCTTCCGCCGCCAGCTCGTCGACCGCCTCAACGACCCCCTGGGACTAGGACCGTTCTGGGCCTGGTTCGAGCAACTCTCACCGGCCGAACGAGCCCTGGCTCTGGCGCCGGTCATGAACAAGCTGCGGGCCTTCCTGCTCCGGGAACGCCTGCGGCGAGTGATCGGGCAGGGCAAGCCACGCTTCGACCTGCGCCAGGTCTTCACCGAACGCAAGATCGTCCTGGTCAACGCCAGCAGCGGCGCCCTGGGACCAGAGTCGTCGGGCCTGCTCGGCTCGCTGGTCGTCTCCCAGCTGTGGCAGACCGCCCTCGGTCGTGGGGCCATCCCGCCAGAGAAGCGCCATCCCGTCATGGTGGTGATCGACGAGTTCCAGCAGTACCTCCGGCTGCCTACCGACCTCGCGGACGTCCTGGCCCAGGCCCGAGGGCTGGGAGTCGGGCTGACACTGGCTCATCAACATCTCATGCAGCTGCCGCTCGACATCAAGGCGGCGGTGCTCGCCAACGCCCGCTCACGAGTGGTGTTCGCCGCCCAGCACGACGACGCCAGCGTGCTCGTGAAGGGTGACGACCGCCTGACGCCCAACGATGTCGTCGGGCTCGGCAAGTACGAGGTCTACGCCTCGCTCATGGCAAGCAGTCAGGCCACCCCTTACGCGAGTGCTCGTTCCTTGCCGCCACCGCCGGCTATCAGGAGCGCGGACGAGGTACGGGCACGGAGCCGGGCACAGTGGGGCGTGTCGGCCGGCGTGGTCGACGCCGAGCTGGAACAGCTCCAAGCACTCGGCCAACCAGACGGGCGAACGCAGAAGGCGAACGGACGCCAGCAGTTCGGAGTGGCTGCGGGTCAGCGGCGAGCGAGCAGACGGCGATCTGCCTCCTCGCATAGTGCAGCGGATGCCGGCCAGTCCGAGGAGGGCCGGCCATGAGTCCGTCTCATCGCCTGTCTGCTCGCCTCATCGAGGATTCCGGGGACGACCTGGTAGACGCTGGTAGAGGTTCGATCCGGCGCGCGGACGATATTCACCCTGCGGGTGTCATCTACGGGCGGCGGCAGCTGGCCCGTCTGCGAGCTCGGCTGTCCGACCGAGACCTCGCCGTGCTCCGGTCTCTGGCGGTGCTCAAGTACGCCACCTCTCGGCATATCGAGCGGTTGCACTTCCAAGGAGATGCCCGATCCCAGCTGGCGGCCAGCCGAGCCGCCAACCGCTGCCTCACTCGTCTCTTCCACCTCCATCTCCTTGACCGGCTTGAACGCAGAGTTGGGGGGACACACGCGGGGTCAGCTTCGTTCGTCTGGACGATGGCACCGGCCGGAAAGCGACTGGTCGGTGCGACCGATCGGCGACGCTCTCGGGACCCATCTCTCGCTCATCTCGCCCATGTGCTGGATGTGGCCGAGCTGGTCGTCCGACTGCACGAACACACCCGTGCGAGCGACGGCGCCGTCGAGTTGCTGAGCATCGAGACCGAGCCGGACTGCTGGCGCACCTTCGTCGGGCACTACGGCAGTCAGGTCACGCTCAAGCCCGACCTACGAGTCACCCTCGGCGTCGACGTTCACGAGCTGCACTGGTTCATCGAAGTTGACCGCAGTACCGAGCACCGATCTGCCCTCGTGAGGAAGGTCCAGGCCTACGTGAATGCCTGGCGGGACGGCGGCGAGGAGGTCCGAGCCGGGGTCTTCCCGCGTGTCCTCTGGGTCGTCCCTGACCACAAGCGTGCTGAGGCCATCGCCGAGGTGTGCGCCACGACCAGCGGTGTACCGGACGGCATGTTCCTGACCGCCACGACCGACCAGGCCCTGGCCGTGCTGACGGCGTTGCCGGCAGGAGGCCAGCTATGAGCGGTCTGCCTCGAAATGTCGTATTGGTCGGCGATGCCGTGAAGCGGCTGCGGGAGCTGCCCGACTCGTTGGTGGACTGCGTCATCACCAGCCCGCCGTACTTCGCCCTCCGGAACTATCAGGTGGCGGGGCAGATCGGACTGGAGGCATCGGTCGAGGAGTGGGTGGCCGACCTGGTGGCGGTCGTCGATGAGGTGGCCCGGGTCCTGAAGCCAGAAGGTTCGTTGTGGCTGAACCTCGGGGACAGCTACAGCCGACACCCCAAGTACGGCGCACCTGCCAAGGGCTTCCTGCTGGCACCTGAGCGCCTGCTGCTCGCCTTGGCGAATCGGGGCTGGATCGTCCGTAACAAGGTGGTCTGGGCCAAGCCCAACCCCATGCCCGCCAGTGTCACCGACCGCCTGACGGCCAGCTGGGAGCCGATGTACTTCCTGGTCCACTCGCGGCGCTACTTCTTCGACCTGGATGCCATTCGGGTGCCGCACCGTTCCCGGTTGCGGCGGTCGGGACGTCGACGAGGCCCTGAACCGCGCCATCCAGGGTCAGGACGTCCGGCGGTGTGGGCAGGACCACTGGCCGGCGACCAGTCCGGCCTCGACCGGCTCAAGGCCTCGGGGATGCCCGGTCATCCGCTCGGCAAGAACCCCGGCGATGTCTGGACGCTCACCAAGAGCAGCTTCCGCGGCGGGCACCACGCAACGTTTCCGGAGGCGTTGGTGGAGCGGCCGCTGCTGGCCACGTGCCCCGAGCGGGTGTGCGTGGCATGCGGGGTGGCCTGGCGACGACAGCGCTTGCTGACCTCGCTCGGAACGCTGACGGTTCGTGGTGAGCTGCGACCCACCTGCACCTGCGAGGCCGGCTGGCGATCGGGTCTGGCGCTTGACCCCTTCCTGGGTAGCGGCACGACGGCGGTGGTGGCCGAACGCTTCGGTCGGGGCTGGCTGGGGGTCGAGTTGAACCCCGACTTCGCCGCCATCGCTCAGAGCCGCATCGCGACAGCTCGCACGATGTCGAAGGGGCGAGGGACATGAGCGGGTCCACACGGGCCCTCGTCGGTGGCCTGCGACCGATTCGCAACGTGATCCGTTCGGAGGATCGCCGGTCGCACCACACCGAGGAGGTGGCAGTCATGTCCAACGAGGACACGCCCAACGGCGGCAAGGTCAAGACCCTTGCCATCCGTCTGGAGCCGGTGCTGCACGCTCAGTTGAGCCTGATCGCCCAGCTGAAGAACAGCACCATCACGGACGAGATCCGTTCGGCCATCGAGGCGCACATCGCCGCCACGAAGGCAGCACCGGAACTGGCTGGCAAGGCCGACAGCGTGCTCGAGGAGATCGAGCGAGAGGCAGCTTCCCGACGGGAGGCCATCGCCACGCTGTTCGGCTCCGACAGCGACAGCCAGCCGCCCAGCAGCGGGACGTCTCGCAGCCGGAAGTCCGGCAGCAAGGAGGCGCCGTCCGAGGGTTGACCACCCGTGAGCTGAACGCCCGGGAGTCGTCAGGGTCTCTCTGGCTGCGATGACCTTCGGTCATCACCGCCAGGACCTGATGCTCCCGGCGTCCGGCTTCCACGGAAAGCCCCACCTACTTGGTGAACAACAGGCGGGAGTGCCAACGGTTGCAGTGCACGTTTCTGCGCTCAACCCCCAAAGACCCCTTCGATGTGCTTCACGCACTTGTCTTTGCCCTACTCCCGCCTCTCTCCCTAAACAACGAACGTAAATAGCGAAAGGAGGTGATGTGTGAATGGCGGAGAACAACAACAGCCAGGAGGCGAGCGGCTGGCAGACGAGGTGCTGCTCGGGAGGGCGATGCCTGGGCTACGGCCGGAGAGGGAAGCTGGCCGGCCTCGGCCCGTACATCCTGAAGAGCGGGAAGGCGAGGACGAAGAACCCGCACCGCGCATCTATGTGGCGAGTCTCAGTGACTACAACGCCGGGCGGCTGCATGGTCGCTGGATCGATGCCCACCAACCGGCTGAGGACATCGAGACCGAGATACAGGAGATGCTGGCCGAATCGCTTGAACCTGGGGCTGAGGAGTGGGCGATCCATGACTACGAGGGATTCGGGACGCTCGCAGTGCACGAGTACGAATCGCTGGAGTTTGTGGGCGATGTCGCCGCTGGGATCGCCGAGCATGGCGAAGCCTTTGCGGTCTTCGCTGAAGTGGCCGAACGGGACTCGGACCGCTTGCCGTTGTTCGAGCAGATGTACCGAGGCACGTGGGAGTCGGTGGAGGCTTACGCCGAGCACCTACTGGAAGACCTTGGGGTCGAGGAACATCTGGCGCAACTGCCGGAGTGGGTGCGGCCGTATGTGTCGGTCGACGTCGAAGCGTTGGCTGAGGAACTGGGAGCCAGTTCAAGCGTGGTGACATCGGCAGCGCGTGAGGGAGGAGTGCATGTCTTTGACTTTGAGTAACCAAACGACTGACAACTCGCACACCGCAGCCGCTCACATATTTCGTCTGGCGACCGTTGTGGAATTGTCCGGCGATGCTGCGTTTACGCATCATTCGTGGGATAATGGATTGGTCAAAGAGGAGAACAAGTTTGTGGATAGTGAACAATCTAAGAGACTCGGAGCTTATCTCCGAGCACGACGCGAATTACTAAAGCTGACCACCCGCCAACTGGCTGAACGGGCCGGACTCACCGATAGCACCATCGTCCGTATCGAGCAGGGAGCCTTCGCTGCTCCGAGTCCGGACAAGCTCGCCAAGCTGGCCGAGTCTCTCGGACTCAGTCTTGCCGACGTCTACGCACTCGCCGACTATGCCGTACCGGCTGACCTGCCCAACGTAGGCCCCTACCTCCGCACCAAGTTCCGCAATCTTCCGAGTGGCACCGTAGAGGAGCTGCAGTCACAGATCAGTCAGATCCTGCGTCAGCACGGTATCGAGCCGAATGAAGGCCCAGAGCACGGCGAAGACGAGGTCGCCGACACCTAGCGCTAATTACGTAATGAAAGGAGGTCACTATGACACCATCGCAACAACATAAACCTAACGTGCTCCGCCAGCTGCGGGAGCTGGTCCCTAAGCGGAAACTGCACTACTACGAGGCAATGCGGCTGGCCGAGCTCCAGGCCAACCGATTCCGAGAACTACTCGGCGTTGCCGAACCGGAGCTACCGGACGAAACCATCGCCTCGTTGCCTCGAATGAGTGTCGAGCGGAAGGTTGACCTCCCCGTGTCGGGTCTCGCCCACTGGCACAACGGTCGCTGGATCGTCGCTCTGAACGCCTTAGAGCCCGACACCCGGCAACGGTTCAGCCTGGGCCATGAGCTGTTCCATATCGTGAACCACCACACCAGACAATGGCTGCACCCCGGCAACCATCGGTTCTCCGCCCACCACACTGGCGAACGCCTCGCCGACTACTTCGCCGCCTGCCTGCTCATGCCCAAGCGCTACGTGAAGGCCCTCGCCGCCGAGGGACACGATGTCGAGCGGCTGGCTGCCGTGTTCAACGTCTCCACGCGAGCCATGCACATACGACTCCACCACCTGGGCGTGACGGTGCCCGGCTCGTCGACACCCGGCGGCCGCCATGCCCCCTACCACCGACAGCCGACATCGTTTCTCGACCTGGACGGAGCCGCGCTATGACCCACATGCCAGCATCCATCGCTTCCATGACACAGAACGGCCCACCGCGGGCCGTTCTCTATCTCCGGGTGAGCACACCCGGACAGGTCAAGACCGACTACGACCCTGAGGGCCTGTCGATCCCAGCGCAGCGGGAGGCATGCCAGCGCAAGGCCGCGCAGATGGGTGTCGAGATTGCCGACGAGTACATCGAGCCTGGGCGGTCCGGCCGGGAGATGGACAAGCGACCTGCTTTCCAAGCGATGCTCCAGCGCATCCGGGATGAGCGGGACGTCCAGTACGTCATCGTCTACAAACTGTCGCGAATGAACCGCAACCGTTTCGACGACGCCGTCGTCGTCATGGAGCTGCGGCAACTCAAGGTGACGCTCATATCGGCCACCGAGAACATCGACGAAACGCCGGTTGGCCAGCTCATGCATGGGCTGCTGGCCAGCTTCAATGAGTACCGCTCCGCCGAAGACGGCGCCGACATCCGCTACAAGATGGGCCAGAAGGCCAAGAACGGCGGCACGCTCGGCCGAGCCAAGATCGGCTACCAGAACGTTCGGGAGACATTTGAGGGCCGCGAGATCCGCACCGTTGCTCTCGACCCGGATCGAGCGCCGTATATCAGCCTGGCGTTCGAGCTGTTCGTGACCGGTGACTACACCTTGCAGGGCCTGGCCGATGAGCTGACCATCAGGGGGCTGCGAACTCGGCCCGGCCGGTATCCGGCGGGACCGATCTCTGACTCAAAGCTGGCCGACCTGCTTCGTGATCGCTATTACCTCGGCTACGTCACCTACCAGGGAGTCGAGTACGAGGGTCGGCACCCGCCACTGGTTACACCTGAGCTCTTCGACCGGGTGCAACTCGTGCTCGAATCCAAGTCCACCGCTGGCGAGCGCCGACGGGTCCACCATCACTATCTGAAGGGTTCGCTGTGGTGTTGGCGCTGCCACAAGGAAGACGGCCACGAGTCCCGCATGGTCATCACCTGCGCCAAGGGAAACGGCGGGGCGTACTTCTATTTTTTCTGCCCCGCCCGGCGGACCCACGCTTGTTCCGACCCTCATCGGGACATGTACGTGGTCGAGGACGCTGTACTGCGCCACTATCTCGACCTATACGCCCAGCTGGAAGCGGAGCCTTCGTTTACGGCCCAGGTTCGGGCTGTCATGCAGTCCGCGCTCGATGATCGCGATCAGGCCGCCAGACTCCTGCAGCAACAGCTCACGGCTCAGTTGGCGAAGCTCGAGGTTCAAGAGGAGAACCTGCTGGACCTCGCCGCCGACGGTGGCGTGCCGCAGACCAAGGTCCGTCAACGACTTCACCGGATCCAGGAACAGCGCACAAAGCTCCAGGAGGATCTCGGCGACGTCGACATACGGCTCGACGTCGGCGTAGCCCTGTTGGAAGCCGCTCTGGCCCTCCTAGACAACCTTCAGGAGCTCTACCGCCAGTCCACCGACAATGGTCGGCGGTTGCTCAACCAGGCCTTTTTCAGGCGCCTGTATGTCGGGGAGGATGGCATCGAGGAAGCCGATATCAACGAGCCGTTCCGGGAACTCTTCACCGTCCAGCGAGACGGGGTAGGGACCACGTCTCAAGGAAGCCGCGACGACAGCAGCATCGGGGACCGCGACGGAACTGTCGTCGATCTCACCCGGAAACCCAAGGCAGACCTACTCACCGTTGCCCTTTCGGGCCACGGTTTGAATAGGACCGCCATGGTGGAGGTGATGGGATTCGAACCCACGGCCCCTTCGATGCGACCGAAGTGCTCTAGCCAGCTGAGCTACACCCCCGAAGGGAGAGGTCAGGATAGCCCACGCTGCTCGACGGCACGTTGCAGGCGCACCTGGAGCATCGTGGTGGTGACGTCGCCGCGGGTGCGTTCGAGCACCGCACGCAGGGCGTCGAGGGTGCGGCGGAGGCCGTTGGTCAACGCATCGGGGTAGTCGACCACCACCAGGGCGTCGTACACGTCGTCCATCGCCGCCAGCAGCGTCTCGCTCAGCTCCAGCTCCCCCGCCCGCAGCCGGTCGAGCAGGTAGCGCCGCAGCTCGCTCGCCGCCTCGGCCAGCCCTCGCATCCACGCCGCCGGCGAGACGCCCAGGTCGGTCGGGCCCGGCACCGAGCCGCCGGCGACCAACGCCGCCACCGCCCGGGCCTCGACGTACTCCTTCTCGGCGTCGTGCAGGAAGCCGGCGTTCGCCACGGCCGGGAACGACGCCAACACCTGCTGGGCGTAGCGCAGCTCCGACTCGGACTCGGCCGCCAGCTCGAGCGCGGCCGTGGGGTTCTGCCGGTGGACGGCCCGGATCGACGACCCTGCCGCCCGGATCACCCTGCGGCACGCCGGCAGCGCGGCCTCCCGCGCCTGGTTGGCCCGGTCGAGGTTCTGCCTGATGCCCTCGACCTGGGCGATGAGGTCAGCGCGCGGTGCCACTGCGCAGCACCACAACTGCCGGCCGTGGTGCACGGATCGGCGACAGGTACCGCACCTTGGAGACTTGCTCGGTCGCTCGCTGATGATGTCGGACCAGAAGGGTCACGTAGCCAGTGAACAGCACCAGCGACCCGATGTGCACGTAGAGCACCGTGCTGCTCCGCAACCCGACCAGCACGCCCAGGCTCACGACGACGGCGGCGAACAGGCAGAAGAACACCTGGCGGCGGCGCCGCAGGGCAGCACGGCTGACGCCGGCACCTGCGGCGCCGCCAGTTGCGCCAGGCAAGCCGTCATCGTGGTCGTGGGCGTGGTCGTCGTCGTCCATGTCGTGCTCAGCGGGGTCGGCGTAGCCGCCGTGATGGGAGTGATCGCCGTGGACGAGCACCGGCGAGGCGTAGGGCGCCTGCTCGAGCTGCTCCAGCTGCCAGAGCCGCTTGTGGAACGACGCCATCGTCTGCACAGGCCGGTCGCGACGTCGGTCGGCGATCCAGGGAGGGATCAGCACCGCTCCCCATAGCACTGAGAGAACCAACAGCCATTGCACGATCAGCTCCTACCAACCTTCCCTTCGGGCCGACTGTAGGAGTCGTTATCCGGAGGTTGGTGGATGGTCGCCGACCTGGGCTCTCGCCCCCAGCGGGTGCCCCCGAAGGGGCGAACCCTCGACCCGTGCCAACCACCCCGCCGCCGCCCCAAATGGCGTCGAGGGCGGCAAGCCGCCACGACCTACTTAACTACAGGTCGAGGTCGGCGCCGACGACGTCGCTGCGCCGGTACGGGCCGCTGCGGCCGCCCGTCTTCTCCCACAGCGCGATCTGGCCGATCACCATCGCGCGGTCGACCGACTTGCACATGTCGTAGATGCTCAGGCACGCCACCGAACAGGCGGTGAGGGCCTCCATCTCGACACCGGTGCGGTCGACGGTCTCGACCTGCGCCTCGACCTCGATGTAGTCGTCCTCGATGCGGAAGTTCACCAGCACCGAGCCCACCAGCAGCGGGTGGCACAGCGGGATGAGGTCGGGCGTGCGCTTGGCGGCCTGGATGCCGGCGATGCGCGCCACGGCGAGGACGTCGCCCTTGGTGATCGCTCCCCGTGCCACCAGGGACGCCGTCTCGGCCTCCATGTGGACGCGCCCCCGGGCGACAGCCCTGCGATGGGACGGGTCCTTCGGTGTCACATCGACCATCCGGGCCCGGCCGAGCGGGTCGAGGTGCGTGAGCCCGTGGTCCGACATGCGCCAGAGCCTAGACCACGCATGACATCGCCTTGACCCTGCCGTCAGGGCAGTTCGGCGGGAGGGCCCGTCAGCCGCCGATCTGGCTCATGCTGCGACGCGGTCGGATGAACGTCGCCTGCCCGATCATGTGCCCTGCCCACTTGGCCGCCACGCACGCCCGCACGGCGTCGGCGAGCTGGTCGTCGTCGGCGCCGGACCGCAGCAGCGCCCGCAGGTCGATCTCGTCGACGGAGAACAGGCACGCCCGCAGCTGGCCGTCGGCGGTAAGGCGGATGCGGTCGCACGTGGCGCAGAACGGATGGGTGACCGACGGGATGACGCCGATCTCGCCCCCACCGTCGCGGTAGACGAAGCGCTCGGCAGGCGCACTCCCCCGCACCACCGGGTCGAGCGGGAAGACGGCGTGGATGGCGGCGACGATCTCGTCCTGGCCCACGACGGCGTCGCCCTCCCAGCGGTTGTCGGCGTCGAGGGGCATCCACTCGATGAACCGCACGACGACGCCCCGCTCCCGACCGAAGGCCGCCAGCTCCACCAGCTCGTCGTCGTTGACGCCCCGCATCACCACGGTGTTGACCTTCACCGGGCTGAAGCCGGCGTCGACCGCGGCGTCGATGCCGTCGAGGACGGAGGCGAGCTGGTCACGGCGGGTCAGCTCGAGGAAGCGGTCGGAGCGGAGGGTGTCGAGCGAGATGTTGACCCGGTCGAGGCCGGCGTCGTGCAGGTCGCCGGCCAGCGTCCGCAGGGTGACGCCGTTGGTGGTCAGCGCCAGGTCGAGGGGGCGCGCCGCGGCGCCGTCGCCCGTCCGCAGCTCCGCCAGCTGGCGAACCAGCACCGGCAGGTGGGCCCGCACCGTCGGCTCGCCGCCGGTCAGGCGGATGGCGTCGATCCCGAGGACGTCGACGCAGACCCGGGCGATGCGGGTCATCTCCTCGAAGGTGAGCAGCTGCTCCCGGGGCAGCCACTGCATCCCCTCGGCCGGCATGCAGTAGGTGCAGCGGAAGTTGCAGCGATCGGTGACGGAGATCCGCAGGTCACGGTGGACCCGCCCGAACCCGTCCACCAGCGGCTGCCCTGTCATGGCGCCAGCCTACGTGACGTTGTTCGAGGTCAGGCCGGGAGATCGCCGATGACGATGACGTCGACGCGCTCGCCGGCGTCGACACCGGGGCCGTCGGGCAGCACGGCCAGACCGTTGGCCCGGGCCATGGCGCTGAGCTGGTGCGAACCTTGCCCGCCGGCGATCCGCACCTGGATGGTGCCGTCGTGGACCGACGCCTCGACCCGCACGAACTGGACCTTGCCGTCGGACCGCCGTCGCAACGGCTCGGCCGCCACCCCCGCCAGCCGGGGGCGTGACAGGCGGTCGTCAGGGTGCCCTGCCAGCCGTCGCAGCCCGGGGCGGGCGAACAGCTCGAAGCTGACCATCGACGACACGGGGTTGCCGGGCAGGCCGAACACGGGCACCCGGCGCTCGTCGGCCCGGCCTGCGCCACCGACTCGGCCGAACGCCAGCGGCTTCGCCGGACGGATGGCGATCTGCATCCAGCGCATGCCACCCGGGCCCGCCAGCTCGTCGAGCACGACCTTCACCAGGTCGGTGTCGCCCATCGACACGCCGCCGGTGGTGATGACGGCGTCGCACGACGCGGCCGCGGCGGTGAGGGCGTCACGGATGGCATCGGCGTCGTCGGGGGCGTGGCCCAGGTCGACCGGCACGGCGCCGGCCAGCTCCACCAGGCCCAGCAGCACGGGACGGTTGGTGTCGCGGATCTGGCCCGGTTGCAGGGGCTCGTCGCCCTGGACCAGCTCGTCGCCCGTGGAGATCACGCCCACCCGGGGGCGGGGCCGCACCGACACCTCGAAGACCCCGACCGAGCGGAGCAGCCCGAGGCGGCCCGGCGTCAGCTCCTCGCCGGCGGTGGCGACCACGTCGCCCGGCGTCACGTCGTCGCCGACCGGGCGGACGTGCTGGCCGGGCGCCGGGGAGGCCCGCAGCTCGACCGTCGAGCCGCCGTCGAGGCGCTCGGTCTCCTCGACCATGACGATGGCGTCGGCGCCGGCGGGGACCGGGGCGCCGGTGAAGATCCGCATCGCCTCGCCCGGCCGCAGCTCCCGATCGACCGGATGGCCCGCCGCCACCTCGGCGACCACCGGCAGCCGCACCGGTACCTCGGCGACGTCGGCGGCCCGCACGGCGTATCCGTCCATGGCCGAGTTGGCGAACGGCGGCACCGCCACCGCCGCCACGACGTCGTCACCCGCCAGGACGCACCCACCCGCCCGGTCGAGCCCGACGACCTGAGGCGACAGGGGCTCACAGCCGGCGAGCACCGTCGCCAGCGCCTCCTCGAGAGCGATCATCTCGAAATTGCGCTTATCTGACCGCTATGTGCGGGTTTTCGAACGCAATTTCGGTGGGGGGTTCGGGTGGGGGTGGGGGTGGGGGTGGGGGGCATCGGACTCACACCAGGCCGCGGCGTTTGACGATCTCGGTGAGGAACTCGGCGAACTCGGGGCCGAGGTCGTCGCGGTCGAGGGCGAGCTCGACGGTGGCCCGGAGGTAGTCGAGCTTCTTGCCGATGTCGAAGCGCCCGTGCTCGAACACGTAGCCGAACACCGACTGGTCGCTCAGCAGCGCCCCGATGGCATCGGTGAGCTGGATCTCGCCGCCGACGCCGGGCTTGGTGCGGGCGATGGCCTCGAAGATCTCCGGCGTGAACACGTAGCGGCCCATCACCGCCAGCTCCGACGGGGCGTCCTCGGGCTGCGGCTTCTCGACGATGCTGTGGACGTTCATCAGGCCGTCCGGCTCCTCGTCGGCCTCGATGCAGCCGTAGTACTTGACCTCCTCGCGGGGGAACGCCTTGATGGCGATCACCGACGCCTGCCGGCGCTGGAAGGCGGCGATCATCTCCTGCAGCACCGTGGAGCGCTCGTCCATGATGTCGTCGCCCAGCAGGACGGCGAACGGTTCGTCGCCGACGTGCTTGCGGGCCACGGAGACGGCGTGACCGAGGCCGAGCGCCTCGCCCTGGCGCACGTAGTGGATGTCGGCGAGCTCGGCCAGGCGGCGGACGTCGGCCAGCAGGTCGAACTTGCCCGAGGCCTCGAGCGACACCTCCAGCTCGATCGAGCGGTCGAAGTGGTCTTCCAGGCTGCGTTTGCCTCGGCCGGTGATGATGAGGATGTCGTCGATGCCGGCCTTCACGGCCTCCTCGACCACGTACTGGATGGCCGGTTTGTCGACCACCGGCAACATCTCCTTCGGCTGCGCCTTGGTCGCAGGGAGGAAACGAGTGCCCAGGCCGGCCGCAGGGATGACCGCCTTCCTGACTCTGGTCATCTGCGCAAAGTAGCGCCCGGCTCCTGCCCCCTCGCGATTCGTCGGATGTTGTCGGCGTGCCGCCCGACGACCAGCACCCCACACACCACCAGACCCGCCAGCTCCCGACCAGGGACTCCGCCGATCGCCGCCGCGACGGGCACCGTCACGGCGGCCGTGAGCGACCCGACCGAGATGATGCGAGTGACCGCGAAGGCCATCGCGAACGCGAGCGCGGCGACGAGCACCAGCAGGGGGTAGAGGACCAGCAGCATCCCGGCTCCGGTGGCGACGCCCTTGCCGCCACGGAAGCCCCGCGTGACGGGCGCGACGTGGCCGACGACGGCGGCGACACCACAGGCGACCCCGAGGCCGTGCCCGCCGACCGCCCAGCCCAGGGCCGCAGCGACGACACCCTTGCCGAGGTCGCCGACCAGCGTGAGCGCGGCCGCCTGACGCCCCGCTGTGCGCAGGACGTTGGTGGTCCCGGGGTTGCCCGAGCCCGACTGCGTGGGGTCGACACCTCGACGCCGGCCCGCCAGCAGCGCGCTCGGGAACGTGCCCAGG
>Ga0193742_1000240_pt1 | contig 40106 bp, 39 predicted proteins | sample L2c1metaG_FD_165511 | JGI IMG/M metagenome (GOLD analysis project Ga0193742, IMG submission 165511) | Soil microbial communities from a riparian zone of the East river system, Colorado, United States - L2c1 | ecosystem: Environmental > Terrestrial > Soil > Riparian zone | place: USA: East River... | reverse complement strand
TGCCGTCGGTGGCGCTCGTGGGCGCCGCGCTGCTCGCGTCGATCGTGGTGCTGGCGATCAACGAGGCGGCGGCCAGCCGCAGCGGCGTCGCGGAGGAGTGAGGCGGCGTGCCGGGCGGGCTCTGCATCGTGGTGTGGGGCCTGCTGGTGCTCTCCATCGGCGACGGGTGCCCGCCACCCACCACGACGACGACCACCACCACGACCACGACGGTCACGACGACGACGACCACCACGACCACGGCCCCGCCGACCACGACGACGACGGCGCCGCCGGTCACCACCACGACCACGGCCCCGCCGACCACGACGACGACGGCGCCGCCGGTCACCACCACGACGACGACTGCGCCGCCGCGGCCCCTGCCTCCGCCACCGACGACCACCACGACGGTGCCGCCGCCGGTGACGACCGTTCCGCCTCCGTCGACCACGACGACCATGCCGCCACCACTGCCACTCCCGCCACCGCCGCTGCCGCTGCCGCCACCGCCACCCCCGCCGGTGCAGCCGGTCCGTCTCGGCGTGGGCGCGGCGATGGCGCCGTCGCCGCTCGTCGCCGGGGAGACGGCCACCGTGGTGGTCACCGTGCGGAACGACGGTGCGCAGGTCGTCGACGACGTGCGCCTCGTCGACGTGCTGTCGGCGCCCGTCGCCCTGCGCAGCGCGTCGAGCCCGGCGGGGACGTGCGCGGTGGTCGGCCGGCGGGCGGACTGCCGGCTGGGTCGCCTGGCGCCCGGCGACATGGCCACGGCTGAGCTGCGGGTGGTCGTCGACCGCGAGCCCGCGTCGCGCACCGTCGTCCAGCAGATCTCGCTGAACGGGGTCGACCGGTCGGTCTCGACGCTGGTCCGCAGCCCGACCCCGGCCGGCGCGCTGCTCGACCTGCCCGGCCCCACCGTGACCCTGGTGGCGTTCTTCGGGTTCGTCCTCGCGAGCCGCTTCAGACCCGCATGACCCCATCCGAAATTGCGTTCGAAAACCCGCATGGAGCGGGCCGACGAACGCAATTTCAGACGAGCGTGGGGGACGAGGGGGAGGGCAGCCCGGCCGCTTCGGCGACCAGCTGGTAGGAGCGGCGGCGGGCGTCGGCGCCGTGGGTCATGGTGGTGATCATCAGCTCGTCGGCGCCGGTGCGCTCGACCAGCTCGTCGAGCTGACGGCGCACCGAGTCGGGCGAGCCCACCACCGACGAGGCCGTCCATTCGCGCAGCAGCTCGCGCTCGCCGGGCGTGAACGTGTAGCCCTCGGCCTCCTCGGGCGTCGGGTAGCGCCCGGGCCGGCCCGTCCGGTGCCGCACGAACGCCAGCGCCCCGGACCCCGCCAGCCACTTGGCGTCCTTCTCGGTCGCGGCGCACAGCACCGATACGCCGAGCATGGCGAAGGGCTCCGACAGCACGTCCGACGGCCGGAACGCGGCCCGGTAGGCGGCCAGCGCCGGCAGCGTGTTGTGCGCGGCGAAGTGGTGGGCGAACGAGAACGGGAGGCCGAGGATGCCGGCCACCTGGGCGCTGTAGTCGCTCGACCCCAGCAGCCAGATCGCCGGCTGGTTGCCCTGGCCGGGGACGGCGGTGATGCGACGGTAGGGATGGTCCTCGGGGAAGCCGCCGCTGAAGAACGCCTGCAGCTCGCCGAACTGCTCGGGGAAGTCGTCGACGTAGAGGCTCTGCTTCGACCGGCGCAACGCGCTGGCGGTGAGGCCGTCGGTGCCCGGTGCCCGGCCGATGCCCAGGTCGACCCGCCCCGGGTGCAGTGCCTCGAGCATGCCGAACTGCTCCGCCACCACCAGCGGGGCGTGGTTGGGGAGCATCACGCCGCCCGAGCCGATGCGGATGGTCGACGTGACCGACGCCGCGTGGGCCAGCAGCACCGCCGGCGCCGAGCTGGCGATCCCCGGCATGTTGTGGTGCTCGGCCACCCAGTAGCGGTGGTAACCGAGACGCTCCACCTCCCGGGCCAGCTCGACCGAGGCACGCAGCGCCTGGGTGGGCGACGAGCCCTCGCCGATCGGCGCCAGGTCGAGCACGGACAGGGGGATGTCGGCGACGGTCACGCCATCGTCCAACCCGGTGGACGTACGACTTGTTCCGCCGGCCGCCCTGGCGGAAGCTCCTGGCATGGCAGCAACACCGATCGAGGTGGAGCGGGACGGGCCGGTGGTGCGGGTGTGGCTCTCCCGCCCCGAGAAGCTCAACCCGCTGGGTACGGCGACGCTGGAAGATCTCGTCGCCCTCTACGAGTCGTTCGCCACCGACTTCGACGTGCGGGTGGTGGTGCTGGGAGGACGGGGACCGTCGTTCTCCGCCGGTGCCGACCTCACCGCCCCGCCGGGGTCGGAGCACATGGCGCGCGGCGGGGGAGCGGGCGAGCGGGAGCGGCGCTGGTGGTCGCAGCTGGGGCGGCGGGCGGTCGGGGCGATCGCCGACGCCGAGGTGGTGACCATCGCCCGGCTGCACGGCAACGTGCTGGGCGGCGGGCTGTGCCTGGCGCTGGCGTGCGACTTCCGGGTGGCGGCCGTCGACGCCCGGCTGGGCTTGCCGGAGGTCGACCTGGGGTTGCCGCTGACCTGGGGCGGGACCGCCCGGCTCGTGCACGAGGTGGGCGCCGCCCGGGCCCGGCAGCTCATCCTGCTGACCGAGCCGGTCAGCGGGGCCGAGGCGGCGGGCTGGGGTCTCGTCCACCGGGCGGTGCCGGCCGACGAGCTCGACGCCGCCGTCGACGCCTGGGCGGGTCGTCTCGCGGCCAAGCCCGAGGCCGCCGTGCACATGGCCAAGTCGCAGTTCCGGGCGCTGTCCCGGCTGTCGGGCCTGGGTGACACCACGGAGACCGACGGCGACCTGCTCTTGGCGACGGGTCTGCGTTAGCGACCCGCCGAAATGTGCACCGCTGCGCACGTTTTCCGTGCGTTTCCGTGCACATTTCGCTGTCGGGGCTACGCCGTGGGGCGGTGGACCAGGCGGGACAGCACGATCTGGCTGTTGGTGCGCTCGGCGTTGCGGTGGGCCCGGAGGCGCTCGATCACCGACTCCAGCTCGCTGATGCTGCCGGTCTGCACGTGGAGCAGGGCGTCGGCGCCGCCGGTCACCGTGTAGGCGCCGACGACCTCGGGGAAGGCCGACACCATCGAGCGGATCTCCTCGGGGTCGGTGCGGCTGCGGCAGTGCAGCTCCACGAACGCCTCGGTGCCGCCGCCGAGGGCTTCGGGGTCGACCAGGGCGGTGAACCCCCGGATCACCCCCGACTCCACCAGCCGGTCGACCCGCCGCTTCACCGCCGGCGTCGACAGCCCGACCGTGGCGCCGACCTCGGCGTACGTCGTCCTGGCGTTCTCCACCAGCAGCGCAACGATCTTGCGGTCTAGCTCGTCTCGAAGCAACAGATCGACCTCCTAACGCAAGATCGACGCATTGTAGTGGCCGTGAAGCGCCCTTAACGTCCAAGGCATGCCCCGTCGTCTCCTGATGTGCCCTCCCACCTACTTCGACGTGGTCTACGTGATCAACCCGTGGATGCACACGCAGGTGCCGGTCGACCACCAGGCGGCGATCGACCAGTGGGAGGGGCTGCGGGCGACCTACGAGGCGCACGGGCACACCGTCGAGCTGGTCGAGCCGGAGCCCGGGCTGCCCGACATGGTGTACGCCGCCAACAGCGCTCTCGTGCTCGACGGCATCGCCTACCTGGCCCGCTTCCACCACCCCGAGCGTTGGGGCGAGGAGCCGGTCTACGCCCGCTGGTTCGAGGCCAACGGCTTCCGGGTGCAGCGGGCGAGCCACGTCCACGAGGGCGAGGGCGACCTCCTGGTGGTCGGCGACGTGATCCTGGGCGGCACCGGGTTCCGCACCGACATCGCCGCCCACGCCGAGGTGTCGCGGCTGTTCGACCGGGAGGTCGTGAGCCTCGAGCTGGTCGACCCCCGCTTCTACCACCTCGACACGGCGCTGTTCGTGCTCGACGACGCCGAGGGACGCATCGCCTACCACCCCGGGGCGTTCTCCGAGGCCAGCCGGCACGAGCTGGAGCGCCGCTACCCGGATGCCATCGTGGCCGACGAGGTCGACGCCAACGTCTTCGGGCTCAACGCCATGTCGGACGGCACCCACGTGTTCCTGCCCGCCCCCGCCCACGGCCTGGCCAAGCGGGTGGCCGACGCCGGCTACGAGCCGGTGCCGATCGAGCTGTCCGAGCTGCTCCGGGGCGGCGGCAGCGTGAAGTGCTGCACGCTGGAGCTGCGGTCGTGAACGCGGGCGACCTCGAGGCCCGCTGGGTCGCCCCCAACTACTCGCCGCTGCCGGTGACGCTGGTGGAGGGCGAGGGCGCCTGGGTGGTCGACGACGAGGGCCGCCGCTACCTCGACCTCCTCTCCGCCTACTCGGCGCTCAACTTCGGCCATCGCCACCCTCGTCTGGTGGCGGTGGCTCAGGCCCAGCTGGGGCGACTGACGCTGACCAGCCGTGCGTTCCGCAACGACCAGCTCGGCCCGTTCGCCGAGGCGCTGGCGGAGCTGTGCGGCAAGGACATGGTGCTGCCCATGAACACGGGCGCCGAGGCCGTCGAGACCGCGCTGAAGCTGGCGCGGCGCTGGGGCTACCAGGTGAAGGGCGTGGCCCCGGACCGGGCGCAGGTCGTCGTGTGCGACGGCAACTTCCACGGCCGGACCACCACGATCGTCGGCTTCTCGTCGGACCCGTCGTCCCGGGACGGCTTCGGGCCGTTCACCCCGGGGTTCGTGTCGGTGCCGTTCGGCGACGCCGCGGCGCTGCGGGCCGCGATCACCGACGACACCGTGGGGTTCCTCGTCGAGCCGGTGCAGGGCGAGGCGGGGGTGATCGTGCCGCCCGACGGCTACCTGCGGGAGGTGCGGGAGATCTGCTCGTCGGCGGGTGTGCTGCTGCTGGCCGACGAGATCCAGTCGGGCCTGGGGCGCACCGGGCGCACCTTCGCCTGCGACCACGAGGACGTGGTGCCCGACGTCTACATCCTGGGCAAGGCGCTGGGCGGCGGGATCGTGCCGCTGTCGGCCGTGGTGGCCGACGCCTCGGTGCTGGGCGTGCTGACGGCGGGGACGCACGGCAGCACGTTCGGGGGGAACCCCCTGGCCTGCGCCGTCGGCCGAGAGGTGCTGGCGCTGCTCTCGACCGGCGAGCTGCAGGCCAGGGCCACCAAACTGGGTGACCACCTGGCGACCCGCCTGGCCGAGCTGGAGGGGCCGGCGCTGACGGCCGTGCGGGTGCGGGGGCTGTGGGCGGGCGTCGACTTCGGTCCGGCGGTGCCGTCGGGCCGGGCGGTCTGCGAGCAGCTGCTGGCCCGGGGCGTCCTGGCCAAGGACACCCACGGCTCGACGGTCCGCCTGGCGCCGCCGCTGGTGATCGAGGAGTCCGACCTCGACCTGGCGTTGGACATCCTGGGCGAAATCTCGACAGAACTGGCGGCTATGTAGCCACCTGTGTCGAGGTTTCGGGTGAGGCGAGGTCGAAGCGGACCGTCGTCAGGTCGGTGCCGAAGCCGCGGACCGACGCCTCGTGGCTCCTCCGGCCGAAGGTGGCCAGGCGGGCCTCGGGGTCGTCGTCGGGGAGGACCTCGGCCCGGGCGTCGCGCCAGCGCCGTCGGATCCGGACCCGCACCTGCGGGTCGGCCTCGATGTTGCTCACGTAGCCGGCGTAGCGGCCCTGCTCGGCGACCACCCAGCCGGTGTCGCCGTCGAGGAGCATCCCCACCACGTTGCGCCGCCGCTTGCCGCTGCGCCGGCCCCGGGTCTCCACCAGCACCAGCCCGGGGACCAGACCGGCCCACACGGCGAGCTTCATCGGCGGGTTGAGGACGTAGCGCTGCACCAGGCGGACCCAGCGGCGCTTCCGGTCGTCGGCCACCGACGGAACCTACCGCCCGGGCGCGGTGTAGGAAGGGGTGTGTTGACCGGTGCGGTCCGTCGTCGCGGTTCCGACGAGGGGGAGCTGGTCCGGCGCGCCCAGGCGGGCGACGCCGACGCCTACGGGGAGCTGGTCCGGGTGCACCGCCGCTCGGCGCTGCGGGTGGCCACGGTGGTCCTCGGCACCGCCGAAGGTGCCGACGACGTGGTGCAACAGGCGTCGGAGCGGGCCTGGCGCGCGATCGGCCGGTTCCGTCCCGACCGGGCGTTCCGACCCTGGCTGCTGCGGGTGGTCGCCAACACCGCCCGGAACGACCGGCGCTCCCGGGGGCGGCGGGCGAACCTGGCGCTGCGGGCCACCGTGCGGGCCGCGGCCGAGGTCGTGGCGACCCCGGAGGACCTGGTCGTCACCGAGGTGGAGCGGCAGCGGGTGGTGGCGGCGCTGAACCGCCTGCGGGCCGACGACCGGCTGGTGATCGCCCTGCGCCACTTCGAGCAGCTGTCGGAGCGGGAGATGGTGGAGGTGCTGGGCCGGCCGGCGGGCACGGTGAAGTCGCGCCTGTCCCGGGCGGTGGCCCGGCTGCGGGTGGAGCTGGAGCGCGACCGGGAGGAGGAGTGGTGACGGACGCCCACCTGGAGGCGGTGCTGGCCAGCGTCGGCGACCACCTGGTGGTCCCGCCGCCGGTGCCGTGGGAGGGCGACGGCGCCCGTCCGTCGCGGCCGCGTCGCCGGGCGGTGGGGCTCGTCGCCGCGGCGGTGCTGGTGGTGGCGGGCGCGGCGACGGTGGTCGCCCCGGTGCGCGACGCCGCTGCCCAGGTCGGCGACTGGCTGGGCATCGGCCACACCCGGATCGAGCGCCAGGCCGCCCCGGGTGCCGACCCGTCGGGCCTCCCGCCCGTGGCGTCGGGCCTGGAGTCCGTGTCGCCCGCCCGGGCCGAGACCGAGCTGGGGCGGCCGCTGCCGACCGTCGACCTGGGCGACCCCGACCTGCTGGCGGTGATGCCCGAGGGCGGGGTGCTGCTGGGCTGGGACGAGGCCGCCACCACGCTGTGGGTGCGGCCGACCGCCGATCCCGCGGCCATCCGGGTGACGAAGGTGGTCGACGAGCTCGCCGCGGCCGAGCGGGTGCCGGGCCTGGGCGAGTCGGCGGTCTTCGTCGGCGGCGACCACGTGCTGGTCACGCCCCACCGCCGAGTCGCCGCCGGGGCCGTGCTGCTGTGGATCGACGCCGGCCTGGAGTACCGCCTGGAGTCGGACCTGCCCTACGACGAGCTGCTCACCACCGCCCGCTCGGTGTCGATCACTCGGTGATCCAGTCGCGGCACGACGTCCGCAGCGCCGACATGAACGAGTCGAGGTGGGCGTTGGCCGAGGCCTGCAGCATGGTGCCGTCGGGCACGCGCTCCAGGAGCTGGGCCTGGGGGATGCCGGAGCCGCGGTAGGCGCCGGAGACGCAGCGGGCCTGGGCCTCGGTGAGCCCGTCGGCGGTGAAGTTCTCGACGTCCCGGCTCTCGAAGTCGAGGCAGCCGTCGTAGGCGGCGTACAGGAGGTCGCCCTCCTCGGCGGTGAGGTCGGGCCCGTGCAGCGTCGGCGGCGTGCGGCCGTCGACGTCGAGGCCCAGCTCCTCGAGCCGCTCGATCTCCACGACCGTCACGATCGCCTCGGCGACGCACCGGGGCTCCTCGTCGTCGCGGAAGTCGGCCCGCGGCAGCGCGGAGAGGCCCCGGGCGACGACGTCCACTACAGCCGAATCGACCTCCCCGGCCCTGCCCCCGCCCCCGTCGCCGTCCCCGGCCCCGCCTCCGTCGTCGTCGGAGCAGGCGGCGGACAGGAGCAGGATCGCCGGCAGGAGGAGCGCAGCACCACGTCGTCGTTGCATGCGCCGTCCTACACCGCCCGTCCATCTCCGGTTCCGGGAAGGTGAGTACCGTCCGGCGCATGGAGCTCTCCCCGGTCGAGGCCGTCAACGTCTACTTCGCCGAGGCGGCGCGGATCATCGACCTGGACCCGGACGTGCAGGAGGTGCTGGGCAGCAGCTACCGGGAGGTCGCCGTGCAGGTGCCGGTGCGCCTCGACAACGGCGACCTCACCGTCGTGCGGGGCTTCCGGGTGCAGCACAACGGCGCCCGCGGGCCGTACAAGGGCGGCGTGCGCTTCCACCCGTCGGCCGACCTGGGCGAGGTGCGGGCGCTGGCGGCGCTCATGACCTGGAAGACCGCCCTCCTGGAGGTCCCCTTCGGCGGCGCGAAGGGCGGGGTGGAGGTCGACCCCACCACCATGAGCCAGGGTGAGATCCAGCGCCTGACCCGGCGCTACACCCGTTCGATCCACCACGTGCTGGGCGTCTACCGCGACATCCCCGCCCCCGACGTCAACACCAACGCCCAGGTGATGGCGTGGATGATGGACGAGTACTCGCTGCTGCACGGCTACTCGCCGGCGATCGTGACCGGGAAGCCGCTGGCGTTCGGCGGGGCGCCGGGGCGGGAGTCGGCCACCGGCCGGGGCGCCATCTACGTGCTCGACGCCGTGTGCACCCACCTCGGCCTCGAACTGGCCCAGCAGCGGGTCGCCATCCAGGGCTTCGGCCAGGTGGGCTCGTGGGCGGCGCGGGAGCTGGTCGAGCGGGGCGCCACTGTGGTCGCCGTGTCCGACGTGCACGGCGGCGTCGTCCGTCCCGAGGGGCTCGACATCGAGGCCCTTGCCGCCGCCACCCGCGCGGGCGGCTCGGTGGTCGACGCGGTCGGCAAGGACGGCGTCGAGGCGGTGGGCAACCCGGAGCTGCTGGAGCTCGACGTCGACGTGCTGATCCCCGCCGCCCTCGGCCCTGTGATCACCGACGCCAACGCCGAGCGCATCCGGGCGAAGATCGTGGTGGAGGGCGCCAACTACCCGACCACCCCCGGCGGCGACAAGCTCCTGGCCGACCGCGGCGTGGTGGTGGTGCCCGACATCCTCGCCAACGCCGGCGGCGTCACCGGCTCCTACTTCGAGTGGACGCAGAACATCCAGCAGTTCACGTGGAAGGAGGAGCGGTTCCTCACCGAGCTGGCCGACCGGCTCGCCAAGGCCTACCGCGACACCCAGGCCTGCGCCGACGAGCACCACATCAGCCTGCGCACCGCCGCCTTCGCCCTCGGCGTGCAGCGGGTGGCCGACGCCGTCGTCATGCGCGGCTACGTCTGACCCCCGGAAATTGCGTGGCCTGTGGCCGCTCCAGGGCCACCACGCACGCAATTTCGGGGTGGGTGGGTCACACCGGCGGGGGCGGGGCCATCCAGCGGCGCAGGTCCTCGGCGGCGGCAGCCTCCCAGACGGCGGGCCACTCGGCGCGGAGGCGGGCGCGGTCGGTGCGCTCCCGCACGATCAGCTCGCCGGCCAGCGGGGCCAGGTGGGGGAGTGCGTCGGCTGCCCGGCGCAGCGCCGCCTCGGTGAGCACGGTGTCCTGGTGGTCGCCCAGGACCGTCTGCAGGTCGGCGATGGCCTGGGCGAACGCGGCGGCATCCGGCCCGATCGCCGGCGCCACCGCCTCGGCGGCGTAGCGACAGCGCTTGGCGAGGATGCGCACCTGGTGCAGCTCCTCGTCGGGCGGGTCGTCGGGCAGGTCGTCGACGGCCTGACGCAGCGTCTCCCACACCCCCCGGCCCACCTCCGCCCCGAGCTCGCGCCCCGACTGCAGGGCGGCGTTCGGCGGCGAGAAGCGGGGCGTCTCGGCGCCGGTCACGAGGTCGTGCAGCAGGTCGGTGTAGCGCTGGCCGAGCAGGGTCTGCTGCAGCGCAGCGTGGGCGCGCACCCGGGCCCGCCGGAAGTGGCCGACGAGCGAGTCGGCGGCGGTCGAGTCGACGGGCGCCAGGGTGGCCACCTGGGCGGTGAGCCGCTCCAGCAGCACGTCGAGGTCGCGCACCGCGCCGACCTCACCGCCCAGCCACGACAGCTCGCGGCGCAGCGGCTTGGCCCACTCGGGGTCGAGCACCAGGCGGAAGGTCCCCAGGTCGGACCGGAGGCGGCGGGTGCCGACCCGGAACTTGTGGACGTCGTCGGGATCGCCGCGCCGGGCACCCGGGTCGTGGCGCAGCAGCTGGCCGACCGACCGGGTGACGGCCTGCCGCACCAGCGCGCCGACGCTCAGGTCGGGCGACTCCGGCGACTCGGGCGGCGCAGGCGATGGCGGCTCCACGTGGCCCGAGGGTAACGCTGCTCGGCCTGGCCGGCCGCAGCGTCGCCACGCCGACTCCGACTGTTCACCCACCTGTCGCGCGACCGCAAGGGGGCGTCTGGACACGGGTCGTACTGTCCGGCTCAAGGCGGAGATCTCGGGGAGGATCGATGGGCAGGTTGTCGGGCAGGGTCATCACCGTTGGCGCGGTCGCGCTCCTGGCGGTCGTCTCGGTCACGCTGGCGGTGCCACCGGTCGCGGCGGCGCCGACCGAGCTGCTGTTCTCCGAGTACATCGAGGGCAGCGGCTTCAACAAGGCGGTGGAGATCTCCAACGGCACCGGCGCGCCCGTCGACCTGGCCGCCGGCGGCTACACGCTCGAGCTCTACAGCAACGGCGCCGCGGCGCCCAGCCAGACGGTGGCGCTCACCGGCACCGTGGCGAGCGGCGACGTGTTCGTGATGTCGCGGGCCGACGCCGACCCGCTGATCGTGGCCCAGGCCGACCAGCTCGCTCCCGCCGTCGCCAACTGGAACGGCGACGACGCGGTCGCGCTTCGGAGAGCAGGGGCCCTGGTCGACGTGATCGGCCAGATCGGGTTCGACCCCGGCACCGAGTGGGGCGGCGGCGACGTCGGCACGGCCGACAACACGATCCGGCGCAAGCCGGGGATCGAGGCCGGCGACACCGACGGCGCCGACGCCTTCGACCCGAGCGTCGAGTGGAACGGCTTCCCCCAGAACACCCTCGACGGCATCGGGCTGCCCGGCGACCAGACCACCACGCCGCCGCCGGTCCTCCGGCCCATCGGCGAGGTGCAGGGCGCGGTCACCGACACCACCGACGGCGCCACCTTCGAGTCGCCGCTGGAGGGCCAGCAGGTGTTCGTGCAGGGCGTCGTCACCCAGAAGACCCTGGCCCGTACGTCGTCGGGTGCTCTGCAGCACGGCTTCTTCCTGCAGAACACCCCCGCCACGGCCGACGCCGACCCGAACACGTCCGACGGCGTCTTCGTGTTCATCGGCGGGTTCACAACGCTGCTGCGGGTCGACGGTGGCCCCGCCTACCTGCCCCAGGTGGGCGACGAGATGGTGCTGCGGGCGAGCGTCGTCGAGTTCTTCGCCCTCACCGAGCTGAGCAGCCCCCGCCTGGTGGAGGTGGTGGGCACGGGGCACGACCCCGATGCCGACGTCGTGGTCACCGAGGCCGCCCCGCCCACCGACCTGGCCGCCGCCAACCGCTACTGGGAGCGCCGGGAGGGCCAGCGCATCCGGGTCCCGTCCGGCTCGGTGGCGACCAGCGGCCGTGACGTCTTCCCCGGGACCGCCGACGCCGAGGTGTGGGTGGTCCGGCCCGACGACCCGCTGCTCGACCGCACCGACCCCTACGCCCGCCGGGTGTTCCGCGACCCGCACCCGCTCGACAACCAGCCCGACCCGCTGTTCGACGACGGCAACGGCAACCGCATCATGCTCGCCAGCCTGGGCGTGAAGGCCCAGTCGGGCGACTCGTTCACGCTGCTGCCACCCGCTCGCCTGTTCGACACCCTCGAGGGTGACGCCGTCGGTGGCCTCTTCTTCTCCTTCGAGAAGTTCGGCGTGCAGGTGGAGTCGGCGGCGTTCACGCCGGGCACCGACCCGTCGACCAACCTGCCGCCCGCGGCGGCCGACCGCCGGCGGGAGGTGGCGATCGCGTCGTACAACGTCGAGAACCTCTACGACTTCCGCGACGACCCCAACGACGGCTGCGACTTCGTCGGCAACACGGGGTGCCCGGGGGTGGCTCCGCCGTTCGACTACGTGCCCGCCAGCGACGCCGTCTACCAGGCCCGGCTCGGCGAGATCGCCCAGCAGATCAAGAACGACCTGCACTCGCCCGACATCCTCTTCACCCAGGAGGGCGAGGACCAGGACATCTGCTCGGTGACAACGGGTGCGCTGGCCTGTGGCGGGGCCGAGGCCGGCGACGGCAAGCCCGACACCCTGCAGGAGCTGGCGCTGGCCGTCGCCGCGGCGGGTGGCGGCACCTACGACGCCGCCCTCGACCGCGACGGCGCCGACGACCGGGGCATCGTCTCCGGCTTCCTCTACCGCACCGACCGGGTGAGCCTCCCGGCCGCCGCGGCCGGCGACGCGGTGCTGGGCAGCTCGCCCGGGGTCGACTACCGGGCGCCGGGCCTGGCGTCGAACGCCGACGTCGCCAACCCGAAGGCCCTCAACGCCGACCTGCCCGACGACGTCGACACGTCGACCGGCACCGACGGCAGCGACGTCTACACGCGAGCCCCGCAGGTCGCCCGCTTCCGGGTGAAGGCGCAACCGGGTTCGGGTGGCTCGGCCGATGCGTTCGACGTGTGGGGGATCAGCAACCACTTCTCCTCGGGCCCCGACGGCCGGGTGGGCCAGCGCACCGAGCAGGCGGCCTACGGCGCCGCCATCGTCGAGGCGATCGAGGCCGCCGACCCGAACGCCCGGGTCGTCTACGGCGGTGACCTCAACGTCTTCCCCCGCCCGGACGACCCGTTCGCCCCCGGCGACCCGCTGTTCCCGTCCGACCAGCTCGGCCCCCTCTACGACGCCGGGCTGCTCAACCTGTGGGACGACCTGGTGGCCGAGTCGCCCAGCGCCGCCTACTCCTACGTGTTCCAGGGGCAGGGCCAGACGCTCGACCAGCTGTTCGTCAACGGCCGGCTGCACGACGACCTGGTGGAGGCCCGGATCGCCCACGTCAACGCCGGTTGGCCGGCCGACCACCCCGGCGACGGCGCCCGCGGCCTCAGCGACCACGACCCGCAGGTCGCCCGGTTCGACAGCCGGCCGCACCTCACGGTCGCCGACGTGTCGGTGACCGAGGGCGACAGCGGCCGCCGCCCGGCGACGTTCACGGCCCGCCTTTCGCGGCCCCTGGCCGTCGACACGCCGGTGTGCCTGGTGACCCTGCCGCTGACGGCGTCGGCCGGCAACGACTTCGACCTGGCGGTGTTCTGCCGCACGCTGGCGGCGGGGGCCACCAGCGTCGACCTGCCGGTGCAGGTCCGCGGCGACCGCCGCCGTGAGGCCGACGAGCAGTTCGCGGTCCTGGTCGTCGCCCCCTCGACCGTCACCCTCGACGACCCCCTGGCGCTGGGCACCATCGTCGACGACGACTAAGAAGACCCGTCCGCGCGCGGTGGGGTCGCCGGTGCCACGATGAGTCGATGCGCCTCCGCTGGCTCGCCGCGGGGGCCGTGGCACTGGCGGCGACCGCGGCCTTCGTCGTCCACGACCACCACTCGTCGGTCCCGTCGAAGCAGGCCGCCGGGCCGACGCGGCTGCCGCTGGCCGAGCCCGGGGTGGAGGACTCCGTCGTGCGGCTGCTGCTCGCCTCCGAGGGTCGCCGCCCCGAGGGCACCCGCGTCGACGGGCTGGTCAGCCGCTACCGCGACGGCGAGCCGCTGCTGCAGCTCGGCGAGGAGGTCGCCGCCGGCCCCGAGTTCGTGAAGGCCTACGGCGCCCATCGCGACGCCGAGTACGTCGACCGCATCTACCGTGACCTGCTCGACCGGGCACCCCGGCCCGCCGACCGGACGCTGTGGACGGACCAGCTGGCCGCCGGCGCCAGTCGGGCCGCCCTGCTGGTGGCGCTCAGCGAGTCGCCCGAGTACGTGGCCCGCACCGGCACGGCGGCGCCAGTACCGCCCCGCCCGCTGCTCGCCCCGCCGGGCATCGAGCACTCGGTGGTACGGCTCTACCTGGGCCTCCAGGGCACGTGGCCCGACCGTCCGACGCTCGACGCCGCCGTCGCCCGTTACCTGGACGGCACCCCGCTGGCCGCCCTCGCCGACGAGGTGCTGGCCGGCCGCTACGGCTCGGAGCCCAGCGATCGGTTCGTGTCGTCGCTCTACGAGGACGTGCTGCGCCGCAAGGTCGACCCGACCGGCCTCGCCGCCTGGACCGCCCGCCTCGACGCCGGCGAGTCGCGGGGCTCGATCGCGGTCGGCTTCACCGAGTCGCCCGAGATGCTCGCCCTCACCCGCACCGCCCCGCCGCTGCCGGCCCCGATCCGCCACACGCTCCTGGCGGTGGGCGACTCGGTGATGCGGGGCGCGGTGTCGACCATCCAGCGCATCCCGGGCTGGTCGGTGAACGTCGACGCCCGGGGCTGCCGCCAGCCCACCTGGCGGGGCGACGGCTGCGGCGACGAGGACATCCCCAGCGGGGTCGACGCGCTGCGGGCCGCCCGGGGCGCCGGTCACCTGGGCGGCGCCGTCGTCATCCAGCAGGGCAACAACGGCCCCATGTCGGCCGAGGAGTTCGACGCTCTGATGTACGAGGTGGCCGACCAGCGCCTGGTGATCGCCCTGACCCTCCACGAGCCCCGGTCCTACGAGGCCGGCAACAACGCGGTGATCACCGCCGCGACCGCCCGCTGGCCCAACCTGCGGGTGCTCGACTGGCACACCGCGGCGTCCGCCCATCCCGAGTGGTTCGGCGACGGCGAGGGCATCCACCTGAGCCGCACCGGTGCCCAGGCGATGGCCGACCTGATCGCCTCCGCCCTCCCGCAGTACTGAGCGCCCGCGCCTCGGGTCAGGCCCCGTTCCAGGGGCGGAGGCGGGGGATCCAGCCGGGCACGGCGAGGCGGTAGGTGTCGTAGTCGCCGCCGAACTGGCGTCGCAGCGTCGGCTCCTCGTACCAGTGGACGAAGGCGGCGTTGGCCGCGGTGATCACCGCGGCGTAGGCGAGCAGCACCGGGCGGGAGAGCAGCAGGCCCTGGCCGACGATCGCCGTCCCCACCGCCAGGTACATCGGGTTGCGGACGTGGCGGTAGAGGCCACCGACCACCAGCTTCTCGGTCGGTGCGGCCGGCGCCGGCGTACCGACACCCTCGACCACGAACCGTGCGAAGGCGACGAGGATCACCACCCCCGCGGCAACGAGCAGCACGCCGCCGAGGACCCGGACGCCCACCGCCCACGCCGGCTCGCCGGCATCCCACCCGGTCAGCCACCAGGGGAGGACCCCGGCCACCACACCGGGCGCCAAGGCGAGGAACAACGAGGTCCCCGCCGCCGCCACCGCTCTCCGTCTCCCCACCCCGCCACCTGTCGCCATCACGGGGAAGGTAGCCCGGTCACCCGGCGAGGCGGGCCTCGAGGGCGTCGAGGCGCCGGACGATCTCTCCTGCAGGGTATAACCCCATGCTTCAACCCGGGAATCTCGCAGGACCACCGCACTGGAGGGCGGTCACACTGGGGGTGTGGCGGAGGGGAACGGGTGGGTGGCGGCGGTGGGGGACCGGGCGGTCCTGTTGCGGGCGGCCCGTGATGCGAGCCCCCTCCTGGCGGCGGTCGCCGGCGGGGTGGCGGTCCTCTCGGCGTGCCTGCCGCCGGCCTTCAACGTGGCCGCCGGAATCGTGGCGGGACGGGCCGAGGAGGCGGTGCGGGCGGGCGACGACACGACCGGCCGGGTGGCGCCCGCCTTCGTCGTCGCCGCCCTCGTGTACCTCGCCGTGCACGTGGCCGGCCCGGTGCGGGAGGCGCTGAGCTCGGCGCTGATGCGGCGGGTCGACGCCGCGCTGACGGTCGACGTGATGCGGGCGGTGTCGCGTCCCCGCGGCGTCGCCCACCTGGAGGACCCGGCCGTGCTCGACCTGATGGCCCAGGCCCAGGGCGTGGTCACCGTGGCGACGCCGGGGATGGGCGTCTACCACGCCTACCAGGTGCTGGCGCAGCGCCTGCAGGGGCTCCTGTCGCTGGTGCTCCTGGCCGGCTTCTCGCCACCGCTGGCCGCCGGTCTCGGCGTCGCCCACGTGGTGGCCTACCGCTGGCGCCGCTGGCACTGGGGCCAGGTGACCGCCGCGGTGATGGGTCGCACCGAGGGCCTGCGCCGCTCACAGTACGTCCGCCGGCTGGCGGTCGAGCCCGAGGCGGCCAAGGAGGCCCGGGTGTTCTCGCTGGCCGGCTGGCTCCGCGGCAGCTACCGCCGCGAGTACCTCGCCGTGATGGACGACGTGTGGCGCCGGCGCCGCAGCGGCGGGCCGGTGGCCCTGGCGGTGGCCGGGATGCTGCTGGCGATCGAGGGCGGGGCGATCGCCCTGGTGGCGCAGGCCGCGGTCGACGGCCGGATCGGCCTGGCGGCGGCGCTGGTCTACGCCCAGGTGACGATCGCGGCGTCGAGCCTGAGCCAGTTCGGCGAGGGCTTCCTCTTCGTCGCCGACGCGGCCGCCGCCACCCGCCGCCTCCGGGCGCTGGAGCGAGCCGTGCCCACCAGGGCCACCGTCGGCGAGCGGGACGCCGACGGCCTGCCCCGGCGGGCCATCCGGTTCGAAGGCGTGCACTTCGCCTACCCGGGTACGACCGTCCCGGTGTACGACGGCCTCGACCTGGAGATCGAGGCCGGCCGGTCGCTGGCGATCGTGGGGGAGAACGGCGCCGGCAAGACGACGCTGGTCAAGCTGCTGGCCCGCCTCTACGAGCCGACCGGCGGGCGCATCACCGCCGACGGCGTCGACCTCCGCGACCTCGACGCCGCCTCGTGGCAGCGCCGGATGGCGGCCCTGTTCCAGGACTTCGTCCCCTACAAGCTGTCGGCCGCCGACAACGTCGCGTTCGGCGCCCTCCACGTCGAGCGAACGCCGGAGCGGCTCGATCGAGCGGCATCGGCGGCCGGTGCCCAGGGTGTGGTCGCCAAGCTGCCGCACGGCTGGGACACGGTGCTGAGCCGCCAGTTCGACGACGGCACCGACCTGTCCGGCGGCGAGTGGCAGCGCCTCGCCCTGGCCCGGGCCGTCTACGCCGTGCAGGCGGGCGCCGGCGTCCTGGTGCTCGACGAGCCCACCGCCGCGCTCGACGTCCGCGGCGAGGCCGAGGTCTACGACCGCTTCCTCGACCTCACCCGTGGCCTCACCACGATCGTGGTGTCGCACCGCTTCTCGACCGTGCGCCGGGCCGACCGGATCGTGGTGGTCGAGCACGGCCGGGTGGTGGAGGACGGCACCCACGACCAGCTGGTCGCCGCCGGTGGGCGGTACGCGGTGATGTACGACCTCCAGGCCGCCCGCTTCCGCGACGACGACGGCGAGTTGAGCCGTGCCTGAGACCCTCGCCAACCTCGGGGTGATGCTGCGGTCGTCGTGGCGGGCCGACCGCACCCGCTCGATCGGCGCCCTCCTCGCGACCGCGCTCGTCCCCGTCACCCGGCCGCTCCGGGCGATCGGCCTCGGAGTCATGGCCGACGGGATCGTGGCCCAGGACTCGGGCACGGCTCTGCGCGGCGTCGCCATCGTCGCCGGCCTCACCGCCGCCAACCGGATGCTCGACTGGGCGTCGGTCACCGTCCGTATGCGCCTGCGGGAGCACACCATCCTCTTCCTCGACGAGGAGGTGATCGAGCTGTCGGCCCGGGCGCCGAGCCTGGAGCACCACGAGCGCCCCGAGCACCAGGACCAGATGGAGCTCCTGCGCAGCGACCGCCACTACCTGGTGAACCCGTTCATGCCGATCGCCTGGTCGCTGGCCGCGGTGGTGCAGCTGGTGGCCACGATCGCGGTGTTCGCCGGCCTGCACCCGGCGCTGGGGCTGCTGCCGCTGGCCGGCGTCCCCGCCCTGGTCCTGGGCCTGCGGGCCGAGGCCTGGTGGGAGGACGCCCGCGAGCAGACCGCCCAGGACAGCCGCCTCGGCATCCACCTGATGGAGCTGGCCACCCAGCCGGCGGCGGGCAAGGAGGTGCGGATCTTCGACCTCGGCGACGAGCTGGTCGACCGCTACCAGGAGCTCATGCGCCGCATCGAGCGCCGCCACGCCGCGGTCGACGTGCGGGCCGCCCTCACCCTGTCGGTGGCCTGGGCGCTGTTCGCCGTCGCCTACATGACCGCGGTCGGGTTCGTGGCGGGCCAGGTGGTCGACGGCGCCCTGTCGGTGGGTGCGGTCGTCCTGACGCTGAGCCTGGGTGCCCAGATCAACGGCCAGCTGGCGGAGCTGGTGGACAACGCCACCTGGTTCTCGCGCACCTCCCGGGCCGTCAGCCGCTACCGCTGGCTCACCCGCTACGTCGCCGAGACCGAGGCGGCCACCGCGCCCGCCCGCCCCGCGGCCGCGCCCGACACGCTGCGCGACGGCATCACGTTCGCCGGTGTCGCCTTCGCCTACCCGGGCACCGACCGCCCGGTGCTCGACGGCGTCGACCTGCACCTCCCTGCAGGGTCGACCGTCGCGATCGTGGGGGAGAACGGTGCCGGCAAGACGACCCTGGTCAAGCTCCTGCTGCGCTTCTACGAGCCGACCGCCGGGCGCATCACCGTCGACGGCGTCGACCTGGCCGACATCCCGGTGGACGACTGGCGGGTCCGCACGTCGGGTGCCTTCCAGGACTTCGCCCACCTCCAGCTGGTGGCCCGCCACTCGATCGGCGTCGGCTGGCTCCCGCACGCCGACGACGACGCGGCGGTGGCCGAGGCGACCACCCGTGCCGCGGCCGGTGACCTCCACCAGGTCCTGCCCCAGGGCCTGGCCACCCAGCTGGGACGGGAGTTCGAGGACGGCACCGAGCTGTCGATCGGCCAGTGGCAGAAGGTGGCGGTGTCGCGGGCGATGATGCGGGCGGCGCCGCTGCTGCTGGTGCTCGACGAGCCCACCGCCAGCCTCGACGCCCCCACCGAGCACGAGCTGTTCGACCACTTCACCGGCGTCGCCCGGGTGGTGGCCCAGGAGACCGGGGCGATCACCGTGCTGGTGAGCCACCGCTTCTCCACGGTCCGCACCGCCGACCTCGTGGTGGTCGTGGCCGGCAACCGGGTGGCCGAGACCGGCACCCACGAGGAGCTGGTCGCCCGCCCCGGTGGCCTGTACGCCGAGCTGTACGGCCTCCAGGCCCGCAGCTACACGTGATCGTCGCCCAATCCGGAGGGGAACCTGTCATAGTCCAGGGCGGGGACAGGTACTGGGGGGAGAACGAGATGAGTGACGTCCGGTCTGGGCAGGGCGAGCCGCTCCGCGCATTGTTGGCGGCGTTGTCGGGGGCGGCGGGGGTGATCCACCTGGCGATGGTCCCGTCGCACATGGACGAGTGGGCGCTCGAGGGCGTCGCCTTCGCGGTCGCCGGCTGGTTCCAGCTGGCGTGGGCGGTGCTGGTGCTGACCCGCTCCCGCCGGGAGCTGCTGCGCCTCGGCCTCGCCGCCAACCTGCTGTTCGTGGGGGCGTGGGCGGTGACGCGCACCGCGGGCTCGCCGTTCGGGCCGCACGCCGGTCACGCCGAGTCGGCCTCGCTGATCGACCTCACCACCGTCGGCCTGCAGCTGGCGCTGGTGGCGCTGGCGGCCGTCGCCCTGTTCCGGCCGACGCTCGGGGCCGCGCTCGGACGGTCGCTCCCGACCGTCACCGCGACGGCGGCGGTCGTGGTGGTCGTCGCCAGCGTCGCCCTGGCGTCGCCGTCGGCCCGCAACCACGCCCACACCAGCCACGGGGAGCACGGCGACGGCCACGACGAGGCCGCCGGCTCGGGCCACGACCACGAGGCGATGGCCAACCCCGCCGCCGCCAGCACGGGTGACGACCGGGGGCTGTCGTCGCTGCGCAACGGCCACCACCACGAGATCGTCGCCGAGGAGCTCGACGCCGCCACCCAGGCCGACCTCGACGAGCAGCTGGCCGTGACCCGGGAGGTGGCGGCCCAGAACCCGACGGTCGCCGCCGCCGAGGCCAACGGCTACCGCCGCATCGGCCCCTACTTCCCCGGCATCGGCGCCCACTACGGGAGGATGGGCCCGGAGGAGACCAACCGCGCCGGCGTCATGGACCGCACCGCGCTGCTCCACCCGCTGGCCATCATCTACGAGGGCACCGAGCCCACGTCACAGGTGGCCGGCTTCATGTACCTGTCGCTCAGCGACACCGAGCCCGAGGGCTTCGCCGGGCCCAACGACGTGTGGCACTACCACGAGCAGCTCTGCCTGAAGTACCAGCCCGACGGCGAGATCGACGTGCCGTTCGGCCTCGACCGGCAGTCGACCGACGCCCAGTGCCAGGCGGCCGGCGGCAACATCCTGCCGGTGAGCCCCTGGATGGTGCACGTCTGGTCGGCGCCCGGCTGGGACGACGACCCGGACGTCGGCACGTTCGGCGAGGTCCACACCGACCTCACCTGCTCCGACGGCAGCTACCACATGCTGCCGGTCGACCAGTGGGCCGACCACCAGGACAGCATTTGCAGCAACGGCGCCGCCTGACCGCCCGCCAGCCAGGCGACGCCGTTGCTTGCGTGGCCGTGCCTCCCCGGTCAGGAGGGGGGCACGGCCACGCGGTCTCGCGCCGGAGCGACCTTCAGGAGGCCAGCGACGACGTCGCGATCCTCTCCCGCACGTGCGGGTAGGGGTCGTTGCGCAAGAGCTCGGGTGCCAGGTCCATGCAGTCCTGGGCGGCGCCCACCAGGCGGTACCACTGGGCGGGGACGGCGGCGCAGCCGTCGCGCAGCCCCAGCAGGCCGGCGGCCGCAGCGGCGACCCACGGCTCGCACCAGTGGGCGAGGCTGGCAGCCAGGCTGGCCAGCCGGTAGCCGGGTTGGGTGAGCGCCCAGATGCCGGCGTTCACGGCGTCGATCGGGCCGATGCCGCACAGCCGGGGCCGGGTCGGCTGGGAGCCGCTGGCCGGGCGGGTGGCCTCGGCGACGGCGACGGCGATCGGCTTGCAGGTGGCGAGCTCGATCGCGACGGGCACGGTCTGCGCGTCGAGGAGCTCGGAGGCGAGGGTCACGTAGGTGAGGCAGGCGCCCAGCACGTCGGGCGTGGCGCCGGCCGCCGCGGCGAGGAGGAGGGTGTCGTCGACGAGGTCGCTGCCGGCCCGGGCGACCGCCACGGGGAGCAGCCATCCGGTTGCCGGGACGCCCTGGTGGCGGCAGGCCACGTCGAGTGGTGCCTCGGCGTCGAGGTTGTCCTCGTCGGTGACGTAGCTGCGGCCGAGGTCGAGGAGCGCTGCGGTCACGGGTCCCCCGGCCTCGAAGCCGCCGGGCGCGCCGCGCCAGGCCTCAGCTCCGGCGACACCGAGGAGTCCGCCGGTCACGCGGCCTGGGCCGCGAGGAGGCTCTGCGAGGAGATTCACGTCGTTCCGCCACCTGTTGCAACGGCCATTCCCCATCCTTCATGGCTGCTGTTGATACGGATCGGACCTTGCGTCAGCTCTGCGAGTTGCACAGTCCAGAATTACTGACCGTCCTCAGTATCCATCCGTACGGGCCCGACCGCAAGGGTTTCGGCCCTTGGTTGACAGGATTGTCACAAACGGGAAAGGCCGGAGCTGCCGCAGGTGGACGACAGCTCCGGCCAGGTATTTCGGCAGGTCAGACGGCTACCTGCGGTTGAACTCCCCCTTCGAGGCACCGTCGAGGAACGCATCCCACTCCGACGGCGTGAACTCCAGCACCGGGCCCAGCCCCTGCTCCTTCGAGTCGCGCACCCCCACGTAGCCGTCGGCAGCGAAAGCCACCTCGACGCAGTTGTCGCCCGCGCTCGACATGGTGGATTTGCGCCAGTTGGTAAACCTGCTCGGCTCAGTCACCACATCACCCCTTTCCGTACTGACCGGTGACTCGGTCGGACCACTTACCTGTACTGTCCAAACTTCCTGAATGTGCAGTATCTATCGACAGAGGGCATCCTGCAAGTGCAGTCGTTGCACTTTCTGACGTGGGTATCAGTAGCCCGCGCGCGCAAGACCACGTAATGTGCGGGAGAGGCGGCTGTCCGGAGGACCGAATGATCAGCCCTTACGTACGTCGCATGCGACTTGCGGCCGAGTTGAGGTCGCTGCGAACGCAGGCGGGACTCACCCACGAGCAACTGGCGAAGGCGATCGGTCAGAGCCGCGCACAGATCTCGCGGCTGGAGAACGGCCACGTGGTCGACCAGGCCGACATCATCCGCATCCTCGACGCGCTCGAGGTCGACGGCGAGCGCTGGACGCAGATCGTCACCATCGCCCGTGAGGCCGGCGAGCGGGGCTGGTGGGAGTCGAACAAGGCGATGGGCGAGCGCCAGGCGCTGTACGCCAACCTCGAGGCCGGCGCCGAGACCATCCGGGAGTTCCAGATGACGTTCGTGCCCGGCCTGCTGCAGACGCCCGAGTTCACCCGGGCGCGGATCGACGCCGAGAAGCGCTCCGGTCCGGCCGGCTACGCCGCCGACAAGGTGATCGAGGCCCGCAACCAGCGGCAGCGGATGCTGCGCCGTCCCGGCGGGCCCACCTACGAAGTGATCATCGACGAGCTGGCGATCCGGCGGGTGGCCGCACCGCCCGAGGTCCTCAAGGCCCAGCTCTACCACGTCGCCGCCCGGGTCAACGGCGAGCCCCACACCACCGTGCAGGTGCTTCCGATCGAAGCGGTGATCGACGGCTACGCCGTGCCCCGCTCGGCGTTCTCGATCTACACCTTCCCCGACCCGGGCGACCCGGTGGTCGTGGCGGTCGACACCGTCACCGACGACCTGATGCTCACCGAGGAGTCGGCGGTGAAGCGCTACGACGAGCTGTTCACCCGCCTGCAGGCCGCGGCGCTGCCCGTCGACGTCAGCCTCGAGCTGCTGATCAAGACCGCCAACAAGACCCGGACGTAGGCGCCGGGCCGGGCTGCCGGCTCAGGCCGGGAAGCTGCGGACGACCTGGGTGCGGGAGAAGCGGCCGCCGGTGAGGAGGCGGGCGATCTCGTCGCTGCCCTTGCTCTCCAGCGACCAGGCGGCGCCCCAGGGGAAGCACGTGGCCTCGATGGCCCGCTCGGACAGGCCGTCGGCCCGGCCCCGGGCGACCTGGGCCCGCACGCCGGTCAGCCAGTCGAGCTTGCGGCGCAGGGCCTGCTTGGGGTCCTGGCGCACCACCACGCCGGGGACGTCGGGCACGTCGGCGCGCTGGGTGTGGACGTGGCCGTGCGCCTCCACCAGCACCGAGATGTCGAGGTCGAGGAGGCGTTCGAGGGTCGTGACCAGGGCGTCGCCGTCGACGTCCTCGTTCGGGGTGGAGAAGTAGGCGCCGAGGAACGTGTCGCCGGCCAGCAGGACGCCCTCGTCGGGGTCGTGGAACACCACGTGGTCGGAGCTGTGGCCGGGGGCGGGGAGCACGTCGAGGGCACCGTGGCGGGTCGGCAGGCGGTCGTCCACCGTCTCGGCGCTCAGGGGCGACAGCGGCGGGATGTCGCCGATGACCGCCTTGCGCCACCAGGGCAACCGGTAGGGCTCGTGCAGCTGCCGGGCGACGGCCGGCGGGACGACGAGGCGGGCGCCGGTCCGCTCCGCCAGCCATTCGAGGTTGCCGACGTGCTCCTCGTGGGCGTGGGTGGCGGTCACGGTGTCGATCGTGGGGCCGCGGCGAGCGAGGTGGGCGAGGTGACGGTCGATGCTGCGCCGCATGCGGGTGGCACCCGGGTCGACGGCGACTCCGTCGTAGACGCAGAGGGTGAAGCGCTCGCCGAACAGGATCGGCACGACGGCCGTGGGCAGGCCCGACAGGAAGCAGATCGTGAGGCGGTCGTCGAGTAGGTGGACCTGCCGGCCCCACGTCTGGGCGTAGGCGCCGACCTGGCCGAGCTGGCGGGACACGGTGGCGGCCAGGACGATCGGCAGGCGCAGCAGCAGCTCGGCGGTGTAGCAGGCCCAGAACGGCCCGAACGGCGACAGCGGTCGCGGCTCGACGCCGTGGTGGGGGATGCCGCCTCGGGCCCGGATCAGCTCCCAGCGGCTCTCGGTGACCGCCCGGGTGATGCGCTCGCCCAGCCGCGATCCGGCCCGGGTGGCGGCCAGCCGGGCGACCGGGGCGAAGGCGGGCAGCACTCCGAGCAGGTGGCGGACGGCGGGCCAGTTGGTGAGAACCTCGCCGTCGGCGGTGACGAGGTGGAGGTCACGCAGGCAGGTGAGCTCGTCGAGGTCCGGGTGGAGGGCCTGTACGTCGCTGCGCTGGACCGGCCGGCACTCGGTGGCGCCGAGCCGGTCGAAGAACCGCACCCAGGCGACGCCGGCCTGGCAGACGACGCACTGCTCGTCGTAGAGCACGATCGTCCGCCCCGGTTCCGGCACGGCCGTGATGGTAGATCCCGACCGAAATCTCGACAGGAGTGGTCGCTATGGCGCCACCTCTGTCGAGATTTCAGGTGTGGGTGGGGTGGAAGCCGTAGGGGAGCTCGAGGCGGTTGGCGGCCATGAGCGGGGCGTCGGCGAGGATCTCGGGCGTCGGGCCGTCGGCGACCACCACGCCCTCGTTGAGGATCACCGCGCGGGGGCACAGCTCCAGGGCATAGGGCAGGTCGTGGGTGGCGACGATGGCGGTCACGGGGAGGGACTGGAGGATGTCGGCCAGGTCGCGGCGGGCGGCCGGGTCGAGGTTCGACGTCGGCTCGTCGAGCACCAGCAGCTGCGGGTCCATGGCGAGGACGGTGGCGACCGCGACCCGGCGGCGCTGGCCGAAGCTCAGGTGGTGGGGCGGCCGGTCGGCGGCCTCGGTCATCCCGACGGCCGCGAGGGCGGCGTGCACCCGGCGGTCCAGCTCGTCGCCGCGCAGGCCCAGGTTGGCGGGGCCGAAGGCGACGTCGTCGCGCACGGTGGGCATGAACAGCTGGTCGTCGGGGTCCTGGAAGACCACGCCGACCCGGCGCCGGATCTCCTTCAGGTGCGCCTTCGCCACCGGGAGGCCGCCGACGCGCACCTCGCCGCCGGCTGCCTGGAGGATGCCGTTGAGGTGGAGGATCAGGGTGGTCTTGCCGGCGCCGTTGGGGCCGAGCAGCGCCACCCGCTCGCCCGGCTGGACCACCAGGTCGACCTGGCGGAGCGCGGTGTGCCCGTCGGGGTAGGCGTAGGCGAGGCCCTCGACCTCGAGCGCCGGGGTCGGGGTCGGGTTCGGGGTGGGCACGGTCACGTCGCCAGCCAGGCGGTGAGGGCGGCGGTCGCCGCCAGGGCGGGGACGAGCGCGACGGCGAGCCACTCGCGGGCGTCGGCCCGGTCGTGGGTGGCCGCCGGCAGTTCGCCGGTGAAGCCTCGGGAGAGCATCGCCACGTGGATCCGTTCGCCACGCTCGTAGGAGCGGATGAAGAGCGTGCCCGCCGACGAGGCGACCGCCCGGGCCTGCCAGATCCAGCGGGGGTCGTAGCCCCGGGACAGGCGGGCGATCCGCATCCGCCGGCCCTCGCCGACGATCACCTGGCCGTAGCGGACCATGAAGCCGGCGATCGCCGTGAACGCCCGGGGCACCCGCAGTCGGTCCAGGCCGGTCAGCAGCTCGGCGATCGTGGTGGTCGACGCCAGCAGCACGGTGGCGGCGACGCCCAGGGTGCCCTTCACCAGGATGTTCCAGGCACCCCACAACCCCGGCTCCGACAGCGACAGGCCCGCGACGTCGGTGTGGGGCGCCTCGCCGACGAGCGGCAGGAAGACGGCGAAGGCGACGAACGGCGCTTCGATGGCGAGGCGCCGGGCCAGCGTCGGCAGCGACACGTGGGCCAGGAGGGCGACGGTCGCCACCAGCACCGCGTCGAGGCCGAACACCCAGAAGGCGTCGCGGGGCGTGGCCACCACCGCCAGGACGAACGCCAGCGTGGCGGCCACCTTGGCGTGCGGCCGCAACCGGTGGACGACCGAGTGCCGCGGCAGGTAGAGGCCGTGGGCGTGCCCGTGCCCGCCGCTCACGTCGTCTCGCCTTCCGAGGTGGGGCGCAGGCGGCGGATCACGAGGAACAGGCCGCCGGCGAGGGCGAACGTGGCGCCGACGCCGAGGACTCCCGAGAGGCCGGTGCCGAGGCGGTCGTCGTCGACGCCTTCCACGCCGTAGCCGGCGAGGGGGCTGTCCTCCAGGTCGTGCGCCTCTTCCTGCTCGGCGAAGCCCTCGTCGATGGCGACCTTGTTGAGGCCGTCGGGCTTGCTGCTGGCCTCGGGGCTGACGAAGAAGGCAAGCGCCAGCGCCACCAGCAGGCCGGCACCGACGAAGACGGCGAGTCGGGTGCGGCCCATGTCAGGCACCTGCCTTCGCGGCCACGGGTGCCGGCGTGGGCCGGGGCACCAGGTCGGTGGCGCCGTGCACCAGGTCGGGCCGCACCGCGATCACCGCGCTCACGGTCATCGCCGTGATCAACGCCTCGCCGATGCCGATCAGCACGTGGACGCCCACCATGGCGGTGGTCACGCGGTCGACCGAGGCACCGCCCGTGCCCCCGAGCGCGTACTCCAGGGCGAACGCCAGCGACGCCAGCACGACCGACAGCAGGGCGGCGACGCCGGAGGCCGCGGCGACGCCCGCCCGGGTGGCCGGCAGGACGCGGCGGGCCAGCACGAACAGCCCGTAGCCGGCGAAGGCGCCGACCAGCGCCATGTTGAGGACGTTGAGGCCGATGGCGGAGATGCCGCCGTCGGCGAACAGCAGCGCCTGCACCACCAGCACCACAGAGACGCACAGCGCCCCGACCCACGGCCCGACCAGCACGGCGGCGAGCGCCCCACCCAGCAGGTGACCGCTGGTGCCCCCGGCGACCGGGAAGTTGAGCATCTGCACGGCGAACACGTAGGCGGCCACCAGCCCGGCCAGCGGGGCGAGCCTGTCCTCCAGCACCTCGGCCGAGCGGCGGAGGCACACGGCGAGCCCTCCGGCCGAGACCGCGGTCGCCGCCACCGACGTCGGCGCGTCGACGAAACCATCGGGAATGTGCACGACCCCTCCCTCTCTCGCGTGATTACTGCAACTCTGTCGCAGTAGCTTCGTAGTGGCAAGAGCGAATGGATGACGTCTTCTGGTTACGATCGGTCGGGTGGACATGCCAGCCCCACAGGTCGACGCCGTGCTGCAGCACATGCGCGAGCGCGGCGGCCGGGTCACGACGGCGTTGCGGGGCGTCGTCCAGGTGCTGGCCGAGACCGAGGAGCACCTGACGGCGGCCGACCTCGCCGACGCGGTGCAGCAGGCGCACCCGGCGATCCACGTGTCGACGATCTACCGGGCGCTCGACCGGTTGGCCGAGGCGGGCATGGTCACCCACCTGCACGTCGGCCACGGGCCGACCGTGTACCACCTGCACGGTGACCACCACGGCCACCTGGTGTGCGGCCGCTGCGGTGCCGTGCGCGACGTGCCCACCGCGGTGATGCAGCCGGTGACCCGGCGGGTCGCCCGCGACTACGGCTTCGCCGTCGAGCCCAGCCACCTCGCCCTGGGCGGCCTCTGCTCCGACTGCGCCGCGGCCGCGGCGTCGGCCACGTCAGCGGGCGAGCCGGTGGGCCGGCGGTCGCACCGACCCGAGGCGCCGGATCCGTAGGCCGTTCAGTCCGACCGCGGCGGCCGACACCACGGCGAGGACGAGCGCTGGGGTGGGGCCGAGGCGGCCCAGCACGGCGAGCGGGAGGGCGGCGAGGTTCAGACCGACGGCGAGCGCCACGTTCTGCCGGGTCAGGCGGGTGACGACACGGGCCCGGCGCAGGGCGTCGACGGCGGCCCACAGGTCGGGCTCGACGAGCACGTCGGCAGGGGTGTCGCGTTCGGAGGCCGCCGTCGCGACGATGCGCCCGTCCTGGCGGAGCTGAGCGACGACCCCGGCGGTCGCTTCCGGCAGCACCAGCGGGACCACCTTCGTGACGCCCACGGCGTCGGCCATGGCGGTGGCCGCCAGACGGTCGTCGCCGCACGCCAGCACCGGCTCGATCCCGAGCGCGGTCAGCGCGGCCACGGCGTCGGCGGCGGTCGGGCGGGGCGGGTCGCCCACCACCAGCACGGCGCGCACCGCGTCGTCCCACCCGACGAGCAGGGCGATCTGCCCGGCGGTCTCGGCGGCGGTCCGGGCCGTGGCCAGGTGCTCGGGCAGCTCCCGGGCCCAGGCGGTGACGAAGCGCTCCCGGCCCGCCACCACGATCGTGCCGTCGACCACGCCCCGTACGCCCAGGCCGGGGCGATCGACGAGGAGCTCGACCTCGGCCAGCGGCAGCCCCCGCCGCTCGGCAGCCGCCACGACGGCGTGCGCCACCGGGTGCGGGCTGCGCCGCGCCAACGACCCGACCAGCCAGAGGATGTGGTCGGGATCGGCGTCGGCGGCTAGCGCCACGTCGACGAGCCAGGGCTGTCCCGTGGTGAGCACCCCGGTCCGGCGGAGCACCACCGTGTCGACCTGGGCCGCCAGCGCCGCCGCCTCGCCGTCGACCCGCCGGGCAAGGAGGAGGCCACTGGGACCGGCGAGCAGGAGGACGCTGGTCGCGGTGGCCGCGGCGACCGGCAGCGGTGCCCCGGCGGCCAGCCAGAACCCCGACGCCGCCGCGGCGACCAGGGTGAGGGGCACCAGCACCGACACGGCCCGCTCCTCCGGCGCCACCACCCGCCGCGGTTGCCAGCCGGCCGGCAGGCCCCGGGCGTCCCGCCGCTTCCGGACGGGCTGCGTCGGCGGGTTGGTCGCCACGGCGAGCCAGGCGAGGACGACCGAGACGGCGGTCGACCAGGGGAACGACGCCACGATGGCGAGCGAGGCGGCGAGGTCCACCGAGGGGGTTGCCCGGCGGAGGTCGTCCCAGGCCCGCCGGTGGACGGGCGCCGCGGCCCAGACGACGACCGGTGCCGCCAGGACCAGCGGCAGCCAGGCGATGCCCACCAGCGACACGGCGACCGCCGCCAACGTCAGCGCCGTGACCGCCACCAGCCGGGCCCGGGCGGCGGCCCGGTCCGCGGCGACCCACGCCTCGCCGGGGTCGGTGCGCACCTCGGCCGCGCGGCGCACCGCAGGAGCGACGACCTTCAGGGGTCGCAGGGTGGGGAGCATCGGTTCCTCCTAGGAAGCGCGCACCTATGGAACGTGCACGGTGAAGGCGGCGGTGTGGACGGCGGCGGCGTGGGCGAAGTCGAAGAAGAGCCGGTAGTCGCCCGGGGTGGGGAGGTGGAGCATGAAGACGCCGTCGTCCACCGGGTGGACGTGGGCGTAGGTCAGCTCGCCCGCCTCGACCGCCACCAGGTGGCCCGATGCGCCCAGGTACGGCTCCAGCTGCACGGGCGCTCCGTCGCGGGCGACGGTGAGCGTCACGGCGGTCGCCGCCCCCGCGACCGGCGTGCCGGTGAGGGTGACCGTGTAGCCGTCGACCGTCAGCGTCGGGCCGGTCTCGAACAGGGGGTTGACGACCTCCAGCTCCGAGTCGAGCGTCAGGTCAGGTCCGCCCCGGACCGCGAAGCTCGCGAAGGCCCGGTACGAGCCCGAGACGAGGGCCGGCAGGCCGACCGTCCACGTGCCGTCGGCACCGAGGGTCGGGTGGAGGTGGTGGTAGGTCGCCAGGTCGTGGGACACCACCACGAGGTGGAGGTCGCGCTCGTGCCGGGGCTCGAAGCCGAGCACCGGATGGCCGTCGGGCCCCACGATGCGGAACGCGAAGGCCTCGTCGGGCGCTCCCGTCAGCGCGGTGGTCGTCGACTCGAAGCGGTAGGCGGCCGACTCGAGCGCGTGCCGCGGCGCGTGCTCGTGCTCGGGTGGCGACGGGGGTGGCGGCGGCCGGAACGGGCCGACCTGGTGGCCCACCACGGCGCCACCGCTGAACCCGGTCGCCACCGCGACGGCACAGACCGCGAGACGCAACCCCGGCCGGTGACCGGCAAACCGTAGGTTCATGACCCTCCCGTAGCGCAGCGGCTCGAACACTGCCCGTGAGATTCAGCCGCTACTCGCGAAATCCCGTCGAATCGGCCGATCGGTCCTCCGGCCTCACCTACTCTCCGCGTAGTGCGACCGTTGCGCTGCGTAGCAGAGCCGGCTGGCCGGAGAGGCGGAGGATGAGCGGGGCCCCGGGGCGCGGCCGTTCGTCCGTTCCGCTGGTCGTCCTGCTCGGGGTGGTAGCGGTCGCCATCCTCGGCGCCGGGGTGGCGCTGCTCGCGAACGGCACCGACGACGAGCCGGCCGCGGGCGACGAGCAAGGGACCGGCAGCGACAGCGGCGGCGGCGTCGTCGTCCGCGACGCCTGGACCGCCCCCAACCAGGGCGCCACCGCGGTGTACCTCACCGTCGACAACCCGGGCTCCGACGACCGCCTCGTCGCGGTGTCGAGCGACGTCGCCGAGTCGGCGGCGCTGATGGGCGGCGACGTCGACATGGCGCAGGAGAGCAGCGGCGACGCGGTGAGCCTGGTCGTGCCCTCGGGCGAGACCGAGCTGCGGCCCGGCGCCCCGCACCTGATGCTCCAGGGCCTCGCCGCGCCCCTGCAGCCGGGCACCACCTTCCCCCTGCGCCTCGACTTCGAGGACGCCGGCCCGATCGGGACCGCCGTCGAGGTGGTCAGCTGGGACGAAGCCGCCGACCGGGAGGGCTGAGCGTCAGGGGCGTCAGGTCGTCAGGAGGGAGGGGTGTACGTGTTTACGGTGAACACCGCGCCTGCGGGGTCGGTGAGCGTCGCCATGGTCGCGTTGCCGGCGTCGAACGGCGGGACGATCACCGTTCCGCCCAGTCGGGCGGCCAGGGAGGCGGTGGCCCTGGTGTCGGTGGCGCTGAACGTCACCGACCAGTGCGCCGGCACCTCGTCGCTCGTCGTCGTCTCCAACCAGGCGATGGCGTCGGCGAAGCCCTCCGGCGCCCCCTGGTCCGCCTGCCGCTCGCGGAGGCCCGGCTCCAGGGTGGCCAGGAAGTCGCCGTAGTCGGGCAGGCAGAACATGGTGGCCTCGAAGCCGCCCAGGCTGATCGTCCGCGCCTCCCACCCGAAGACCGCGGCGTAGAAGGCCTTGGCGCCCTCGGGATCGCCAGTGGCGAGGTTGCTCCAGTTCCACGATCCCGGGGCGTTGACGACCTCGGCCCCGTGGAAGCTGCCCGGCTGCCACAGGCAGAAGGTCGCGCCGGCCGGGTCGGCGACCACCGCCATGCGGCCGACGTCGAACACGTCGAACGGCTCCGAGATCACCGCGCCGCCGGCCTCGCTCACCCTGGCAGCGGTGTCGTCGGCGCTGTCGACGGTGACGTAGGTGTGCCACATCGCCGTCGGCGGCGTCCCCTCGGACTGCGACCCGACGGCGGCCACGTCGAGGTCCTCCAGGTGGGCGACCAGGTACTGGCCGGGAGCGTCGGGCGGCATGCGGTCGTTGAACGTCCACCCGAAGAGGGCGCCGTAGAACGCCGCCGCGGCCACGGGATCGGGCTGGGTGGTCTCGACCCAGCTGGGCGTCCCGGCGGGGTAGTGGTCGCGCACGAGCATGGGGGGACCCTACCCAAGGCCCGAAACTCTGTACGCTGTACTGAATGAGCGCCACCGGGCATGAGCAGATCGAGGTACGTGGGGCACGGGAGAACAACCTGCGGGGCGTCGACATCGACATCCCCAAGCGGCAGCTGACGGTGTTCACCGGGGTGTCGGGGTCCGGGAAGTCGTCGCTGGTGTTCGGCACGATCGCCAGCGAGTCGCAGCGGCTGATCAACGAGACGTACTCGGCGTTCCTGCAGTCGTTCATGCCGAACCTGCCCCGCCCCGAGGTCGACTCGCTGGCCAACCTGAGCGCGGCCATCGTCGTCGACCAGGAGCGGATGGGCACCAACAGCCGCTCCACCGTGGGCACCGCCACCGACGCCTACTCCATGCTGCGGCTCGTCTACAGCCGCAGCGGGCAGCCGCACGTCGGCAGCTCCAACATGTTCTCCTTCAACGACCCGCAGGGCATGTGCCCCGCCTGCGAGGGGATCGGCAAGGTGTCGACCGTCGACATCGACGGCCTGGTCGACCGCGACCTGTCGCTCAACGAGGGCGCCATCACCTTCCCCAACTTCGCCGTCGACAGCTGGTACTGGAAGGTGTTCTCCGAGTCGGGCTTCTTCGACGCCGACAAGAAGCTGCGCGACTACACGCCCGAGGAGTGGGAGCGGTTCCTCCACGGCCCCGAGACCAAGATCAAGGGCGACTCGTTCAACTGGACCTACGAGGGCCTGGTGTCCAAGGTCCGCCGGCTCTTCCTGGTGAAGGACGTCGACTCGCTGCAGAAGCACATCCGGGTCCAGGTCGAGCGGATCGCCACGTTCGCCGCCTGCGGTGACTGCGGCGGCGCCCGGCTCAACGCCGCGGCCCTGGGCTCCCGGATCGACGGGGTGAACATCGCCGAGTGCGCCGCCATGCAGGTGAGCGACCTGGCCGACTTCGTCGCCAAGATCGACGACCCCTCGGTGGCGCCGCTGCTGCAGACGCTGCGCGGCACGCTCGACCACCTGGTCGAGATCGGGCTCGGCTACCTGAGCCTCGACCGCGAGTCGGGATCGCTGTCGGGCGGCGAGGCGCAGCGGGTGAAGATGGTGCGCCACCTGGGCTCCAGCCTCACCGACATCACCTACTTGTTCGACGAGCCCACCGTCGGCCTCCACCCCCACGACGTCCAGCGCATGAACGACCTGCTCCGGCAGCTGCGCGACAAGGGCAACACCGTGCTGGTGGTGGAGCACGAGCCCGAGGTGATCGTGGTCGCCGACCACGTGGTGGACATGGGCCCGGGCGCGGGTTCGGCGGGCGGCACCGTGGTCTACCAGGGCACGGTGGACGGGCTGCGGGCATCGGGCACGCGCACCGGCCTCCATCTGGAGCAGCAGCAGGTGCTCAAGGCCGACGACGAGGTGCGCCGGCCCACGGGCACGCTGCGGATCGAGCACGCGGGGCTCCACAACCTGCAGGACGTCTCGGTCGACATCCCGCTGGGGGTACTGGTGGCGGTCACGGGGGTGGCCGGGTCGGGCAAGAGCTCGCTGATCCACGGCTGCCTGCCCCGGACCGACAAGGTGACGTTCCTCGACCAGGCGCCGATCCGAGGGTCACGGCGGTCGAACCCCGCCACCTACACCGGCGTGCTCGACCCCATCCGCAAGGCGTTCGCCAAGGAGAACGGGGTGAAGGCCGCCCTGTTCAGCGCCAACTCCGAGGGTGCCTGCGCGGTGTGCGGCGGCATCGGCCTGATCTACACCGACCTGGCGTTCATGGCCGGCGTCGCCAGCCCGTGCGAGGAGTGCGAGGGCAAGCGCTTCACCCGGGAGGTGCTGCAGTTCGAGCTGCGGGGCCGCGACATCAGCGAGGTGCTGGCCATGCCGGTGACCGAGGCGGCCGAGTTCTTCACCGAGAAGGCCGTGCGGCCGATGCTGTCGTCGCTGGCGAGCGTGGGCCTGGGGTACGTGGCGCTGGGCCAGCCGCTCACCACGCTGTCGGGCGGCGAGCGCCAGCGGCTCAAGCTCGCCATCCAGATGCACGGGGCCAGCGACGTGTTCGTCCTGGACGAGCCCACCAGCGGCCTGCACATGGCCGACGTCGACAACCTCATCGGCCTGCTCGACGAGCTGGTCGACGGCGGGCGGACCGTGGTGGTCATCGAGCACAACCTCGACATCGTCGCCCGGGCCGACTGGGTGCTCGACATGGGCCCGGGCGCCGGTCACGACGGTGGTCGGGTGGTGTTCGAGGGCACGCCGGCCGCCCTGGCCGCGTCCGACCGGTCGCTCACCGGCGAGCACCTCCGCGCCCGCTACTGACCGACCGCCAGCCGAAATATCGACAGAGATGGCGCTATAGCCACCATTCCTGTCGAAATTTCGGTCACGAGAGGTACGTCGACTCGTAGGCGTCGGCCAGGTCGTTCAGGGCCTGGGCGCAGTTGCCCTCGAACGACGAGCCGTGCATGACGGCCAGCTTCGTGGGGGCGAGCTCGGCGAGGCGGCGCATGACCGTGGCGGTGTCGGGCGCCATGCAGCTGGCCCGGAAGATCGCCTCGGCCTCCATCGCCGGGCCGACCACGTCGTCGCTGGTCAGAGCGGCAGGGTTGCCGATGTGGGTGAACAGGTCGCCGCACAGCAGCGTGCCGGTGGTCTCCTCGTAGAGCACCCGGGCCTCCCAGCCGTGCGGCACGTGGGGGGTGTCGATGTGCCGCACCCGCTTGCCGCCGAGATCCATCACCTCGCCGTCGGCCAGGGCGCGGGGCGGCCGGTCGGCCATGTCGTTGAGCGACACGAGGCAGCCGACCATCCCGTGGGCGATCTCGGCCTGCGGTGCCGCCGCCAGCCACTCGTTCATCGACCCGCACTCGTCGGACTCGACGTGGCCGAAGGTGATCCAGCGCACCCGCTCGACCGGCACCACGCTGGCCACCGCCTCCGACACCACGGGGAACATCGCCCGGGCGCCGGTGTGGAACAGCAGCGGCTCCTCGGCGTCGATCAGGAACTGGTTGAAGGTGAACCCGGCGGGGGGAGCGACATCGGGCACCCACGTGGAGATGCGGTAGATGCCGTCCGCGATCTCGTCGACGGTCGTGGACATCAGAACGGGACCTCCTGGGAGAGGAGGCCGGGACCCGTGTCCCGGCCGGAGAGGATGCGGCAGAAGTCGACGGCGTCGAGCTCGAGCTGCTCGCCGGCGGTGCCATGGCGGTAGCGCCCGCCCGCCGGGCCGTCGAGGACCAGGTCGAACGGCTGCCCGTGGGTGCGGGCCCACTCGGCGACGATGTCGGCCACGATGCGGCCGTCGTGTTCCGGGGTCAGCACCAGCTCGAGCTCGGTCGCACGGGTGACATCTACCCGGTGCATCCAGTAGTCGCGCCCCATGATGACGTCGATCAGGTAGCCCATCTTCCACGTGCCGCCGAAGGGCTCGCCGGGCTTGAACGGCAGCGCTCGCACGAGGCCGGGCGTGCGCCGCCGGCCGCGCACGGCGGCGGGCGCGACCTCGTGGAGGCGTCGGGCCAGCTCGGCGGGGGTCAGCTGCGCCCGCTCGCGCACCTGCAGGGCGGTCATCTCGTCGATCATGGCCGAGCCGTTGCGCTTCGCTGCCCGGGTGGCGTGCCGGAACAGGCGGACGAACTCGCGGACGCGGGCGTTGCCCTCCATGTGGCCGAGCACGTGGGAGAGCAGGGCCTTGACGTCCCAGCCGTCGCAGTCGGTAGAGCGCGACCAGAGCTCGTCGGTGAGCTGGTCGACGACGTCGAGCAGGCGCCGGCTCTCGGCGTCCGCCAGCTCCATCGCCTCGGCGTGACCGATGGCCGGGATCGCGCCGACGTCGGTGACGGTCATGGTCATGTCTTCCTCCGGTTTGCCCGCCGCGGCAGGACGTGGTCGGCGTACATATCGATCGCATCGTCGGCCAGGCGCAGCCAGCGGTCGCCGTTCGGGTCGTTCGTGAGCTGCTGCGACGTGAGGCCGGCGACCAGCGCGGTCCACAGGTCGAGCTGCTCCGGAGTGGTCACGCCGGCATCGGCCAGCGCCTGCCGGCCCCGCTCGAACACCTCGAGGGCGTAGGCGTACGACTCGGCGGACGGCTCGAAGTCGGGGATCGTCCGCTGGAACATGAGCTGGGACCGCGCCGGGTCCTCCATGGCGAACTCGATGAAGACCCGGGCAACCTCGCGCAGCCGCGCCCGAGGCTCGGTCGGCAGGTCGCGCTCGTCGATCCGCCGGAGGAGCGCCTGGTTGCCCTGGGCGAACATGGCGTCGTAGATGGCGTGCTTCGAGTCGAAGTACCAGTAGAGCGACGGCGGCCGCATGCCGATCCGGCCGGCGACGTCGCGCAGCGACAAGCCCGCGAGGCCGAGCTCCCGGGCGACCTCCCACGCCGCGTCGAGGATCTCGCCCCGCGTCGCCTCACGCCGTTCCGCCTGTCGATTCCGCTTCGGCTCAGCTACCACGCTTCAAATCCTCTAACGAGATTAGAGAGATGTCAAGGGCTACCCGATGGGAGCGTGGCGGTGGGCCCAGGGAAGGGACTGCTCCAGCTGGGTGGCGACCTGGAAGACGAGGTCGTCGCGCCAGGGGCCGGCGACCACCTGCACGCCGACGGGGAGGCCCGACGCCTCGTCGGCGTGCACCGGCACGGAGATGGCGGGCAGGCCGGTGACGTTGAACACCGAGGTGAACACCGCCATCGGGTAGCAGTTGAGCAGCGCCACGGTCGGGTCGGCGTCGGCGCCCTCCCGCCACGTCCCGACCGCAGGCGGCAGGCAGGCCATGGTCGGCGTCACCACCACGTCGAACTCGTCGAGGAACGGGCGGACGACCGCCTTCGCCAGCGTCTGCATGGTGCGGATGCCGTCGACGTAGGCCAGTGAGTCGATGTCCCGGGCGGCGGCGCGCAGGGCGGCGTTGAGGGGCTCGATCGCGTCCCAGTCCTCGACCGGCGACCAGGCGGTCCCGGTGTTCCACACGGCGAGGAACGACGCCACGAACGCGTCCATCTCGGGCACCTCGAGCGCCGTCTCGGTCACGTCGTGGCCCGCGGCGGCGAGGGCGGCGACCGTCGTGTCGACCGCGGCGACGCACGCCGGGTCGACGGGCAGGCCCAGCGGTGCGACGGTCGCGTAGCCCACCCGCAGGCGGCCCGGGTCGCGGGTGGCGAGCGTCGACCAGGGCTCGGGCGGCTGCGGTGCCGCGTACCAGCTGTACGGGTCGACCACGGCGACCACGTCGAACGCCGCGGCGGCGTCGGCCACCGTGCGGGCCACCACGCCGTTGGTCGAGAAGCCCTCCATCTCGACGAGTCCGTTGGGCACCCGGGCCCGGCCCGCCTTCATCCCGACGAGGCCGCAACACGACGAGGGGATGCGGATCGAGCCGCCGCCGTCGGAGGCGTGGGCGATCGGCGCCATGCCCGACGCCACTGCCGCGGCCGCCCCGCCGGAGGAGCCGCCCGGCGTACGGGTGGTGTCCCAGGGGTTGCGGGTGATGCCGTGGGCGTCGGACTCCGTGTAGCTGATCGTGCCGAACTCGGGGCTGTTGGTCATGCCCGACAGCACGAAGCCGGCCGCGACGAAGCGCTCGACGATCGGGTCGGACTGGGCCCGCGGCGCCCGGGACGCACCCTTCGACCCGTAGGTGCAGGGCCAGCCGCCGACGGCGTTGAGGTTCTTGATCGGCAGCGGGACGCCGTGGAACGGCGGGAGCGTCGCGGGGTCGGCGACGCCCGCGACCACCTCGGTGGCCTTCGCCGCGGCGGCCCGCACCTCGTCGTCGGCCCGGTGGGCGAAGGCGTTGAGCGCGGGTTCGAGCGTCTCCATGCGAGCCAGGTAGGCGTCGGCCACCTCGCTGGGGCTCACGTCCTTACGACGTATGGCGGCGGCGGTGTCGAGGGCGGTCGCGAAGAGGTCCATGCCGTCGGAATGTAGGCGGTCGGCCAGAATCGGGGCGTGGGAGAGCGACGAGCGGTGCGGGCGCTGATGGTCGACCGGGACGGGGCCGTGCTGCTGATGCGGGTGACGGAGCCCGCGTCGCGGACCCGATGGTGGATCACACCGGGCGGCGGGATCGACGCCGGGGAGGACGACATGGCCGCGCTGCAGCGGGAGCTGCGGGAGGAGATCGGGCTGGAGCTCCCGGCGGTCCGGGTCGGCCCGGCGGTGTGGCGGCGGCGGGTGGACCTGCAGTGGAACGGCCAGAGCGTCCACCAGCACGAGACCTACTACCTGGTGGAGTCCGAGCGCTTCGAACCGACCGTGTGCCGCGACGGCGACCCCGACGTCGGCTGGCACGACGCGATCCCCCGCTGGTGGACGCCCGCCGAGATGCGCGGCAGCCGCGACGACCGCTTCGCACCGGCCGACCTCGCCGATCTCCTCGACGACCTCGTCCGGGTGGGCGCCCCGGCCGAGCCGGTCGACATCAGTCGCTGACGGCCTCGGTGGGATCGTCGCCGGGGAGGGGTTCGAGCGGGGGCTCGTCGACGGGGTCGACCAGGGCCGGCGGATCGTCGTCGTGGTCATGGTCGCCGTGGTCGTGGTCGCCGTGGTCGCCGTCGTGGTTGTCGTCGTGGTTGTCGTCGTCGGGCGGCGGCAGCGGCGGCAGCGGCGGTGGTGGTGGCGATGGTGACAGCGGGACGGGGGCCGGCTCGGGTGACCCGGGTGCAAGGGCGGGTGCGGTCGCCGCGCCCGAGATGTCGCTCAGGTGGTTGACCTCCAGGCCGAACGCCTGCTGGGTGGCGTTGACCTGCGCCGCCAGCGCGCCCAGCGCCTGCTTGAGAGCGCCGACGTAGGTCTGCTGGCGGCTCAGCCACTCCTGCGCCGCCCGGACGCCGGGCTGGGACTCGGGGGCGTCGTGCACCAGGCGCTCGGCCTCGTCGCGGGCCCGTTGGCGGGCCTCGGCGAGGATCTCGTCGTAGCGCTGGGCGGCCTCCTCCTCGCGCTCCCGGCTGAACTGCTCCGCCTGGTCGATCTGCGCCTCGATGTGCTGCTGGGTGCGGGCGATGATCTCGGCCGAGTCGTAGCCGACCAGCTGCCGGTGCCACTCGCGCAGGGCGTGCTTGAGCTGACGGTTCTCGCCGTCCAGCCGGGCGATCTCCACGTCGCGGGTGGCCAGCTCCTCGGCCACCCGGGTGAGGTAGGCCTGCACCTCCTGCTCCTCGAAACCCCGTCGGCCGAACGGCGCCCGCTCGAACGACGCCGCGCGCACCTGCTCGGGTGACAGGTGTCGAGGCAGTTTGTAGGCGGTCACCCCTCCCGAGGCGTCGGTGCTCATCAGCGTCTCCCTCCCGGGTCGACCACTCCGTAGGCCTCGCCGCCGAGACCCTGGAAACCCTCGTAGTGGATGCGTTCGTCGGGGCAGCCGGCGTCGCGCAGCCGCTGCGCCGTGGCCAGGACCATGTGGTCGCTGCCGCACACGTAGACCTCGTGGTCGTGCCAGGGGCCGTGGCGCAGCGCCACCTCGGCGACCTCCCCGTGCTCGACCGGGCGCACACCGTCGAGCGGACCGACCGGCCCTTCGTACTCCGGATCGTCGGCCAGGGCGGGCACGACCGTGAGCCACGGGTGCTGGGCGTCGAGCGCCTGCAGGGCCGGCAGGTCGTAAAGCTCGCGGGCGGTGCGGGTGCCCACGAACAGCGACACGCGGCGGGCGGGCTCGCCCACCCGGGTGCGGTGGGCGACGTGCTCGACCAGGGCCTTCAGCGGCGCCAGGCCGGTGCCACCGGCGATCAGCAGCAGGTCGTCGTCGCCTCCGGGTGGGAGCGTCAGCCGGTGGCCGACCGGTGAGGCGAGGCGCACGACGTCGCCCTTCTGCACCTTGTCGACCAGGCCGCCGGACACGTGGCCGCCCGGCATGCGGCGCACGTGCAGATCGAGGCTGCCGTCGTCACGGGGGGCGTTGGCGGGGGAGTAGTAGCGCCACAGCCGGGGCCGCAGCGGGATCTCCACGGCCATCGACTGGCCGGGCGCGTAGTCGTAGCGCTGCTCGGGCAGCACGGTGACCACGGCGATGTCGAACGTGCGGCGCTCCTGGGCCACCACCTCGGCGGCCCACCAGGGCGGCGTCTGGCGGGCGGCCAGCTCGGCGGCGTCGATCATGGTGCGGGCCACCCGGCCGTAGGCCTCGGCCCAGTCGTGCGCCAGGTCGGCCGACCACTCCTGGCCCAGGAAGTCGGCGAGGGTGGCGAGCAGCGACTCGCCCACCGGGCCGTAGTGGTCGGCGACGACGGCGAACTTGCGGTGGTCGCGGCCGAGCTGCTGCAGGTAGGGGACCAGGCGCTCGAGGTCGTCGATGTGCGACACCGTGTGGCCGAGCGCGGCGACCAGCCGGCCGCGCTGGGCGCCCATGGCCAGGGGGAACATGTCGCGGGTCTCGGGCGCCATCACGAACAGCCGGCTGTAGAACCGCAGCGCCACCTGGTCGCCGTACGCGGCGACCTGGGCCCAGCTCCGCTTCAAGCGCTCCACGTCAGCCACGGGCGGAAGCCCCGTCCTGCCCTGTGCGCTGTGCCCGCGTGCTGCCCAGTTCCCCCCACCCCTTTGTGGCGGCCCTCCGCCGCGGTCCGGCGACGGCGCTTTCTCCCCTACCGGAGAAGCAGTCAGAGTCGCACAGGTCCGCCGCACGAGGGGACGATTGGACGTGAAATCTGCTGCGTACCGGAGAGCGGACGCATCGTAGTCGTACGCTGTGGGACACTCGTGCGGGTGGCCGAAAGGCCTGGCGGAAAGGGACGTGGTGGACCCGGTGACCCTGGTGGTGACGGCGTTGGCGACGGGGGCGTCGGCCGCGCTGTCCGAGACGGTGGGCCAGGCGATCGTCGATGCCTACGTCGGTCTCAAGTCGCTGCTGCGGCGCCGGCTCTCCGCCCGTCAGGACGACCCCGAGGCCGTGGCCGCCGACGACACCGAGCCGGAGGCGTGGCGGAAGCGGCTGGCGGGCCGGCTCGACGCGGCCGACGTC